>ENA-UONS01000077-UONS01000077.1-human-gut-metagenome-genome-assembly--contig:-CS19-NODE-77-length-124349-cov-6.288284_pt1 | contig 124349 bp, 105 predicted proteins | sample MGYA00242458_ERZ724005 | MGnify/ENA metagenome assembly ERZ724005
GGAGGGATTCGAACCCCCGACCCTCTGGTTCGTAGCCAGATACTCTATCCAGCTGAGCTACTGGCGCTTACGCTCTCTTGAGCACTTATATATTATATCATCTTATTCCCGATTTGTCAATAGCTTTTTTGAAAAAAATCAAAATTTCCCGGAAAAATTTAAGAAGCCCGGCGTAATATTGCGCCGGGCTTCTGTTAATCCGCGGAATATTCCGCAATGTACGGGAGGTTTCTGAATTTCTCGCCGCAGTCCAGACCGTACCCTATCACGAAGTAATCCGGGATCGTGAACAGCGACTGATCCGCCTTGAAATCCACCACGCGCCTTGAAGGCTTGTCCAGCAGCGTGATGACCTCCAGCGAAAGCGGATTGCGCTGACGGAGCTTCTCAACGACCGCTGCCAGCGTCCTGCCAGTGTCGATTATGTCCTCAATGATTATCACATGATAGCCGCTGATATCCTGGCTGATATCCTTCGTGATAGTTACTTCGCCGCTGGATACAGTGCCGTCGTAATAGCTGCGCGCACACATAAATCCGATCTCGCACGGGATCGTCACTGCGCGGCAGAAATCCGCCATGAACACGAAGGCTCCGTTGAGTATGCTCACAAGAAGGAGCGGCTTCCCGGCGTATTTCTCGCTGACTTCCCTGCCGACCTGCGCTATGCGCTCACGGATCTCTTCTTCCGTAAATATCACGCGCTTTATGTGCTTTTCCATTTCCTTATCCACGATTCTTCCTCCTGCGATGAATTTCATCAGCATTTTACATGATACTTCTATTATATCCTATCGCGCAGCTTTTTTCAAGTGCTTTCGACAAATATCCTATAAAAAAATCCCCGGCACTGCCGGGGATCAGGCTTATTATATCTTATATACCCAGTTCTCTTTTCTGGGCTTGGGTGCAGGAGCTTCCCCGGCAGGATATCCGATCACGCAGTTGCCTATGCCCTCGTAATCCCCGGTTATGCCCAGCTTCTCAAGCAGCGCCTTTCCCTGCGGAGTCTGGAATACCTCCTTCGCACGGTGTATCCAGCATGCGCCGAGTCCCTCGGAGTGCGCGGCGTTAAGCAGATTCCCCATCACAAGGCTTCCGTCGTACACGTATGTCCCCACGCTCTTGTCAGCGAGCACCACAAGTACCACGGGCGCGCCATAGAACGGGTCACCCTTTCCGCCCATAACTCCGGCATTCAGCTCGGAAAGCATGTCGCGTGTCGCCTTATCCGTCACCTCAATGATGATCGGGGACTGACGGTTCATTCCGGTAGGAGCGTATGTTCCTGCTTCAATGATACTGTCGATTACTTCCTGCGGCGGCATTTCAGGCTTGTATGCCTTTACGCTGGTGCGTGTTATCATGTTCTTTATTGATTCCGTCACGGTGGTGATTCTCCTTTCAGAATTATCCTGTATTCCGATTATACCACCATCTCCGGAGTTTGTCAACACTTACACTATCTCTGCGTCGTATTCCCTCAGCCAGTACTCTATCTGGAGCATATACGCGTAAATCTGCGGCAGGGTCATCAGCTGACCGTACCAGTTCTTGGTGAAGCTTGCGCCGCCAGAATCCAGCATTTCCCGGAGTTTATCCGCGCTGACCACCTCGACCAGGCGGCAGTCGTCCCGGTCAAGTACGCTGCGCAGGCGGCGGCTGAGCAGCTCCAGGTAGTCCGGGTTGTGCGTCTTTGGATAGGGGCTCTTCTTGCGCCAGAGCACATCGTCGGGGAGTATTCCTGTCATCGCATGACGGACAAGTCCCTTTTCGCGGCCGTTGAACGACTTCATCGCCCAGGGGATATTATAGGCGTACTCCACCACCCTGTAATCGCAGAACGGCACCCGGACTTCAAGCCCGTGAGCCATGCTCATTCGGTCCTTGCGGTCACGTCGCGTCAAAAGGTAAAATCACTTGCCGGGCGCAACTGTTAATTTTCCTTCGCCGGTTTCAGCAATACATGTCTGGTATGCGTCGGAATACGGAATTTTCTGCTCGATCATGAACAGCTTTCCTCTGGTGATCTCTGATATCATCTTTGCCGCCTTTTCAGTGTTCCCGACGGAAATATTGCGGTACGCACCTCCGAAATAGTTCTCCCCTGCCCACTTAATGTTGTTTCAGCTATATTATATCACATATCCGTGCGGTCGTCAAATTCTGAAGCGAACCTCTATCGGGGTCATGCTGTCCCGGACCGTGACCTGGGATATCATCAGCCGCGCGATGGCTTTCCTGTCATCCATATCAAGGACGTCCCAGCTGTCCAGCAGGCGGATTATGCTGCCGGTATCCGCCGGCTGCCGGCTGTTCCCGGAGCACTCCACCAGCGCGGAATCCACCTCCGCGGTCTGCCGCTCGAGCAGCCCCATTCGCTCGTTCAGCTTCGCACGCAGGAGCGGATTTTCCGCCTGGGCAAAACGCTCCACAATACCGTTTATCTCGTCCTCCAGCCGTATCCTGCGCGCTTTCAGCGTATTGACCCGGGATATTTCCGCCGCTCCCCTTTCCGCGGAATGGTAGTGCAGCTTCCGGGCATAGGCGAGCATGGACTCCGCCACGGAATCCTCTATCATCTCGAAGGTGACTCCGCGCTTGTTTTCCCGGCAGACGTGGCGCTTCCTGCCGCCGCAGCTGACATAGCGCTTCCCGTTGCGCTGCCCCGTCACCACGCTCAGCGCGTATCCACAGTAACCGCACCGTATCATTCCGGAAAGCCAGCTGTGAGTACCTCCTCCGCCGTTTTTCAGCGCGTGATTCTCGCTCAGCCGGGACTGCACCTGTAGCCAGTCCTCAGCAGAGATAAGCCCCTCGTGGCGGTTGAGCTGTATATTTTCCCCGGACAGATCCCGGAACTTGCTCCTGGTCTTTCCCTGGCGCCTGCCGTAAACGGTGCAGCCGCACACCCCGGTGAATTCGCTGACGTCGTTGTGGAGCACCGCGCCACGGCTCCTGAAATAAGAATACACGGCCGCGTCCGCCCTGACGTACACCGGATTCGCCAGTATTCTGCTGACGCGTACATTGTGGAACTGTATCCCGGGATTTATCCCACATTCCGGGGAGTTCAGCTCGGCAACTATCTCGCCGATGGTCCTCCCGGAAAGATACCGGCGGTAGATGTACCTTATTATGTGGCTGGTGGCGGAATCCTCCTCCAGGCGGCTTGTTTTCCTCCCGTCGATGTGGTCCGCGACTTTACTGTAGCCCAGCGGAGCCACTCCTGCCATGAAGAATCCCCTTTCCGCCCGGCTGTAGAAGTTGTCCGTCACACGCTTCTGTATGGTTTCACGCTCCAGCTGCGCGAATATGAGTATCACCCGGAGCACCGCTTCGCCGGTTATGCTCGTGGTGTCGAAATCCTCGGTAGCGGAAACAAAATCCACATGATGGCGCTTCAGCTCCCGGTAGGTCAGCTCGAAATCCAGCACCGAGCGGCTCATTCTGTCCAGCTTGTAGACGATGATCTTGCTTACCCTGCCGGATTCCACGTCCGCCATCAGCCGCTGGAAATCCGGGCGGTTGGTGTTCTTTCCGCTGTAGCCCCGGTCGCAGTACACCTGTACGTCGGTTTCGCCGCTCCGCAGCCTGGCGCGGCACTCCTGCTCCTGCGTTTCAATGCTGATACTGTCCTTCTTGTCCACAGACTGCCTGCAATATATCGCCGTCATGGCTTCCCCATCTTTCCCCGGACTGCGGCGGCAATACGCAGCAACTCGTCCGTGATGTGGCTTATCTCCCTGTCACGCTCCTCAGCGCTCAGCCGTGGGTGTATTTCCTTTACCTGCATGTAGCTCACCTCAATGCAAGTAATGCAGCAGGGTTCGTCCGTTATTCCAAAAGGAATGCGGCGACATCAGTGCACGATATCGCCGCATTCCGGGAATATTCACCCGGAGAATTTCTTCTCTCCGGCAGGCTCCTTTTCCAGTGCCGCAAATCGCTTCGCCGGGCGGTAGCACATCAGCCGTTTGCGATGATCACGTCCGCGCCCAGGGCTATTCCCACGAAAGATGAATCCGGTTCCAGCGCAGGCAAATCCAACAATAATTTGTAACTTTTTGTAACCACATTGTAATCGCTGTGTTATTGCTTTTTTTTAAATCTTGTGATACAATAAAGAAAAAGGAGGTAATTTTTATGAAAAAACAACTTGCACTACTTTCTGTCGCAGCTGTTCTTCTTACTTCCGGCTGCTCGAGAAAGGAAACGCCCGCCACGTCCGCAGGCACCCAGGAGGCAACGTCTGAAAGCGTCAGCACCAGCTCCGCGGTGGAATCCACTGAGCCTGCCGTATCCTCCGGACCGCTCTTCCGCGAAAGCTCCCTGTATTTTGAGCGCGTGACCGGCGAGGACGCCGAAAGCAACTACCTGGCTGCGGCTTCCTCAAAGACGCCGCGCTCCGCCGAGGAGCTAGGACTCACCCTGGTTTCTGCCGACGAGGAGAGCGGCAGGTATGAATACAAACTGGACAACGTCCAGGTGAACGCTTTCGTGGACTACCGCTCCGAGGAGGATATCTCCGTCATCGTTGACCCGGCGTACATGTACAATATTCCGCTGCCGACCCTGGATTCCGTCCCGGCAGAGAATTATGTGTTCGACATAAACGGGACAAAGGTCGTGTGCGATTCCCTGTTCGTCCGGGCGAAATCCGCTGTGAAGGCGGAATACGACGAGATGACGCCGGACTACTCCACCAGCGGCTACTACTACGAAACCATTACGATGGACCTCACCATAACCGTTACCCCGGACGGCACCGAAGCCACCGGCAGCATAACGGCAATGGAAAAGCTGGCGGACGCGGAAACCGCCATGGAGGTCTGCCTGCTTGGCGACAATGCCTTTGACGAAAAGAGCGAATCCGCTGCCGAAACCTACCGGGCGCTGCTCTCGATCCGGGACAAACTGACCGCCGGGGATATCCTGGGCGTGAATCTCATCGACCTTGATTTCGACGGGAAGCCGGAGGTGCTGGTGACCCGGGAAGTAAAAATCGAATCCGACTACGACTGGAAGCAGTACACGGACGTGGATATCTACTCCATCGGGGAATCCGGGCTTGTGTTCCTCGACACGCTGTACAACAACGACACCGGTCTATTAAACGAGCACGGAAACGTCATCGGTCTGAAGCCGCTTGAAAACGGCGAGAAAGCATGGTTCACCATGTCGCGAATCAACCGCACGGATGAGAACAACCCGAATCCTGCCGACTACCTGTTTACACTGAAAGACGGCAGGCTGGAATTCACTGAAATATTTAGTTCCACTGGTAGTTTCAATGTTTCCGAGGGCGACAGTGAGGACGCTCATTATTACATGAACGGCAAGGAACTGGAATTCAGTATGACCTACGACTATGAACCTTACTACGACCCCGACGACGAACTCTTTGCCGACGCAAAGCCCGACTGGCCGTACTACCACTATGGGGATTACACGGCTCCGTTCGGCAAATGGGAGATCTACGGCTGGCTGCGGCAGGACTACTGCAAGGACATCACGCAGACCTTCCTGCTGTACTCCAGCGAATTCAGCTATATGAGGGACTGGACCGGCTACGAGAAGCTCCCGATAACCGAGAGAATGCTGGACTACAAGCTGGCGAACCTCACGGACGCGTACTATTTCGGAAGCTACGATCCGACGATAATGGACTACTACTATGAGTTCCTGGGCGGATATGCGAAGCCCGTGATCTACCTCTACCCCACCGAAACCACGGACGTCAACGTAAAGGTGGATATTGACGGCGAACTCACCTGCACCTACCCGGATTACCGCGACGGCTGGAACGTCACGGCTTACCCGGACGGCACGCTCATCGACAAGGCGGACGGAAAGGAATACTACTGCCTGTACTGGGAGGGCGAAGGCTCCGCTGAATGGGACATGAGCCGCGGCGAGGTCGTGCGTGGAGAGGACACCGCGAAGTTCCTGGAGGAAAAGCTGACCGAGATAGGATTAAGCCCCCGGGAGCGCAACGAGTTCATCATTTACTGGCTCCCCAGAATGCAGCAGAACGAGTTCAACTACATCACCTTCCACACGGAGGACTACGCGGCGGAGGTTCCGCTGGAGGTAACTCCGCAGCCGGACAGCGTGCTGCGCGTGTTCATGGTATACGCCAGCGTGCCGGAATACTTCGAGGGGCAGCCGCAGCACTTCGACGGATTCCGCCGGGACGGATTCACGGTCGTTGAATGGGGCGGCGGAGAAGCCGTTATCTCACGATAATTCAACAATTCAACAGGCGCCGCCGGGAAATACCGGCGGCGCCTTCTATTATGCGTTTTTCCTTTTTACACGGCGCTCAAGCAGGGTTGCCATGAAGTAATCCATGTTCAGCATGAACATCTCCCTCATGCGGCGGTCGTCCGCGCTGTCGCTGTCAAGGTACTCCGTCCGGGAAATACACTTGTCATAGCTCTGCCGGACGTAGGCTTCCGCGTCGGCGGCGGACATCGGGTGCTTCATCAGTGCCGCCCTTTCCGGGACTGCCGTTGACCAGGGGAATCCGTCATAGTAAAGCACCTCCCGGCGGTGATACCACGGATAGCCGCCGAAGATTTCATCCGCGCATTCGCCGCTGAGGGCTACCGGGAACTTTTTGCGTATCTCCCTGCAGAACAGGTACAGCGAACTGTCCACGTCCGCCATTCCGGGAAGGTCCCGGGCGCGGGTGGAATCCTCCAGCGCCTCCGCCAGCGCCGGGGTATCCAGCACCACATTCGTGTGGTCGGAGCCTATGAAATCCGCCATGCGGACTATCCAGGGAGCGTCCTCGTCCGGCTGGAAGCTGCTCGCATGGAAGTTCCTGTGATTGTCCTTGTAGTCTATCGACCAGGTGGAAAGCCGCTTCCCCTGACGGCGGAATTCCTCCGCCGCGACCGCGGATATCACGCTGCTGTCCAGCCCTCCGGACAGGAAGCAGCACAGCGGAACATCGCTCACCAGCTGCCGCTTTATTGCGTCAGTAAGCAGCTCCCGGACATGCGCGGAGGTTTCCTCGAAGGATTCCGTGTGCGCAGCGGCGTGGACCTTCCAGTACTCCCGGACTGAGAAGCCCTCGGGGGTCAGCTCCGCGCAGCACGCCGGGGGTATCTCGCTGATGTCCCGGAATACGCCGCTGCCCACGCGCTTCGCAGGTCCGATCAGCATTATGTCCGCAACGCCGTTCCTGTCGATCACCGGGCGAACCTTCGGGTTCTTCAGCAGCGCCTTTATCTCGCTGGCAAACACGATACCATCGGAGGTAAGGCTGTAGAAAAGCGGCTTCACGCCTATCCTGTCCCGGGCGAGGAACAGGGTGCGGCGGCGGCTGTCCCATACCGCAAATGCGAAAATTCCGTTGAACATCTCCACGCAGCTGCCGCCGAACTCCACATAGCTGCGCAGGACTACCTCCGTGTCCGAGTGCCCGGAGAACTCCACTCCGCGCCGCTCAAGCTCCCGGCGGAGCTCCGCGGTATTGTACAGCTCCCCGTTGTAGACCAGCGTGTATCCTCCGAAGCTCATCGGCTGCGCCCCGTTGTCCGGGTCGATTACCGCCAGGCGACGGTGGACAAGATACGCGTCGTCGTCAACGTAAAGTCCCGACGCGTCCGGTCCGCGCGGCGCTATGGCGGCGCTCATCTGCGACATCACCACGCTCATTCGGCGCATGTTCTCCTCATATCCTATCTGACCTGCAATTCCGCACATGATTATTTCTCCTTTCACTGAACTCTTGTTTATTTTATGCAGTAAAAAAAAATCTGTGAATTCCTAAAAAGCTATTGACAATTGCTGTTTTATGTGGTATATTGTATATATAAGATATACACAATATTCACAAGGAGCAATAATGAACATTATAATAACCAACTCCGCCGGCATGCCTATCTACGACCAGATAGCGTCGCAGATAAAGGCGATGATACTTTCCGGGGAACTGAAGGAGGGCGACCCACTACCCTCAATGCGCACTCTGGCGCAGGACCTCCGGGTCAGCGTTATCACCACAAAGCGCGCCTACGAGATACTCGAGCAGGAAAAGCTCATCGAAAGCTACACCGGGCGCGGCAGCTTTGTTTCCGCGCAGGATCCTGCGCTGCTGAGGGAGCAGTCCCTGCGCGAGGCGGAGCAGTACCTGTCCAAGGCAGCGGATACCGCGAAGCGCTGCGGAGTGAGCTACGACGAACTTGCTGAAATCCTGAAAATGTTCATGGAATGACCAAATGACCCGGCAGACTGCCGCACTTTTCAGATGGCAGTTATATCATATAATATGGAGGTTCTGGAATGAAAAACAGTATTGAAATACGCAATCTCACATGCAGGTACCCTTCGTTCGCGCTTGAGGAGATAAACCTTGAAATCCCATGCGGTACGGTACTGGGACTTATCGGCGAGAACGGAGCCGGTAAATCAACCCTCATAAAGGCGATACTCGGGCTTCTCCGCCCGGAAAACGGCAGCATCGCAGTGCTCGGCGAGGATTCCACGAAGCTGACCCCGGCAATAAAGTCGAAAATCGGCGTGGTGTTCGACGAACTGCCATTCCCACGGGAAATGACCGCAAGGCAGCTTGACAGGGTGCTCGGCGGAATATTCCAGAATTGGGGCAGTAAGGTGTTCCGCGGATATCTCGATCGGTTCGGACTCCCGGACGGGAAGAAATTCAGCAGCTTCTCCCGGGGTATGCAGATGAGGCTCAGTCTTGCCGCGGCGATGTCCCATTCCCCACGGCTGCTGGTCCTGGACGAGCCCACCGGCGGACTTGATCCCGTGATACGCAGCGAAATTCTCGACATGCTGCTTGAATTCATTCAGGACGAATCCCACTCTATCCTGATCTCCACCCACATCACCAGCGACCTGGAGCACATCGCGGACTACATAGGCTTTATCCACCAGGGCAGGCTGAAATTCTGCGAGGAGCGCAACGAGCTGAAGGAAAAGCACCGGATACTGAAATGCACCGACGAGCAGCTTTCCCGTATCGACCCGGCGGATATCATCGGGCAGCGCAGTGGCAGATTCTCCCATGAGGTGCTTACGACCGCCTTCGGGAAATACCCGGACATCGCCCAGGATATCCCGTCCATCGACGAGCTGATGGTGTATTACGTCCGGGACGAGGAGGCGAGGTCATGAGGGGGCTGCTGTATTCCTCCCTGCTGCGCAACCGCGGATTCATCATCGGGACGGCGGTGTATTCCGTGATTGCGGCTGTCGTGGGAGTTGTTCTGATATATCTGTCCCGAAGCTACAGCGACATCGCTTCGGTGTTGATGTTCCTGCTGCCTGTGTTTCCGCTGATTTCCGTAGTCCTCGCGCTGGAGGGAGTGGACCGGGAGCTGGAAAACTCGCTGAAAACACGTTTTGCGAACTACGCCCTGAGCGCGGTGACTCCCAGGCAGTTCATCATGACGGAGCTGCTGAAGAACTTCTGCTTCAGCGCCTACGGCATCGTCATGGGAATGCTCATGCTTGCGTTTTACGCATTAATAGACGCGGACGTTCTCCCCGATACCGGGTTACTATTCAGGCTCTATCCCATGGTGGGGATACTCATCGGACTGGTTCAGTGGGTCATGCTGCCGCTCGTCATAAAGTTCAAGAATGCCGAAAAGGCTGGCATGGTGGTCGGACTGATAATAGGATTCGGAACGGTGCTGCCGATAAATCTTATCCAGGCAAAAACGGACGGCGGCTTCCGAATAGACATCAAATCGCTTATAACTCCCGTTCCAACTGCGGTATTTCTCCTGACGGTTGTGCTGATTTACGCACTGTTCTATGCGCTGCTTGTAAGAAGAGTTGAAAGGGGGAACATCTGTTGAAGGGGCTTATCCTGAAAGATATCTACTGCGTGAAATTCCAGATCACGCTGGCAATGCTGATAATGCTGGTGCCCTATACTCTGTCCTGCTTTGCGCTGTACGATTCTGAATTCACGGGCATCCAGCCGCAGTTCCTGATAATGGGGCTGTTCTGTATCGCGAATTACCTCTGTATCAGCCTGTTCTCGTCCTTCGTCCTCAACACGATGGACGCCGATCTGAAATCCGGCTGGAGCCGTATCGTGCAGACTTTCCCGGTTTCCCGCAGCGCGATAATCATGGCGAAATTCACGGCAACATGCATTATCATCGGGATACTGACGGCGTACTCGCTGACGTTCAACATTATCGGGCTGATCCTCACGCCGCTCCCGGCGGAGCCTATGATCACCATTCCCCTGTGCATGGGGATACTACAGGCATGTCTGCTGTTCCCGGTATTTCCTCTCGCAATGAAGTTCGGCACGAAAGTTTCCAACGTACTTTACATCGCGGCGGAAATAATCATGATGATAGCAGTGGTCGTGGTTCTGACGACGGCCCTGGACTGTAAGAACACGGAGAGTATGCTCAGGTTAGTGTTCTATGCCGGCGCTCCGGTGCTGGCGGCGATTTCCGGGACAGTTTCAGTGCTTTGCGGAAAACGGATACTACGCGCCGCGGCGGAATAAAAAGAACAGGCAGGTTTGTACCTGCCTCAGCTTGTTGAAAAAGTATCTTCCCAGACTGCCGAGAAAGGTGCAGATGCTAGGAAACGCCAGTTTGGCTAGGCTTTGTGCATGTTGCCCTTAGTTGCCCGACATCGTGTCGGGCTGGGGGGCAACAGCACAAACATCGTGTTTGTGCCTGCCAAACTGGCGTTGACGACGCAGATGTGCCTTTATCGACAGTCTGAGGCAGGTTTGTACCTGCCTGTTTGTCTTAATAGGTGTACTCAAAACTGAAGGTGTCCATGTACACCTCCTCATAATTTTCGTCGTATGCGTACAGGTCGAAGGTGTAAGTGCTTCCGTACTGGAATGCGCCGTTGTTGCCCATCTCCTCAATAAGGTCAGTAGTGGAATTCCCCATGACGCCAACATTGAGTCCGTTTCCCTGTATAGAATAGAAGCCAGACCCGGGGTACTCGTCCCACATGAGCTCAGTGTATACCCTGCTGATGTGGTAGCTTCCCTGGGTGGTCAGCCCTGCCGCCTGCGCGTCCTGCCAGGAATACGGGTTGTTTTGGTAGCGGTAGGTGAACGCGCCGGCGTAATCCTCCGTGCCGTCCGCTCTCACCGCATACAGCGTGAGATTTACGTCGTCGCCCCACTCGACCCTGCCGTGATCCTGTATCCGGTAGATTATGTTCACGGAGTTGTTGTAGTAGCACTCCTCCTCGAACTTGTCCCAGCGGAGGTAATACTCCTGGGCGCCGGGATATTCGTCCCACACCAGCACATCGCCTACCCGGCGGATATGGCAATCCACATTGCCGGTGGAGGACTGGTTGTTTATGCGGTCAAGCAGGTCGCTGGGTATCCTCTTGCCCGGAATAAGACTGAATGCAACGCCGCGGTAATACACCGTCATCGGCTCATCGTATGAAATCGAGCGTTCGTTAAGGAATGTCAGGCTATCCGGGAGTGTAAGCTCGGTGATCCTGGTTTCAGAAAACGCCCATTCGCCGATGGATTCCAGCGTGGACGGGAGGTCAACACGCGCGATGGAATTGCACCTGTGGAACGCGTAGTCGCCTATACTCTTCAGTCCGTCGGAGAACGTGATGTCCGTCAGGGCGGCGCAATGCTCAAACGCGTATTGCCCGATGGAGGACACTGACCCGGGAATAACCACGCTCTCAAGGGAGGGGCACTCCAGGAACGCCTGGGCGCCTATGTCGGAGGTGCCCTCCGGGATAACCATGGACTTAAGATTCGCAGCCTGGCTGAATGCGCTGTCCTCGATGGTTCCGATACTGCCGTCAAAGATTATCTGCTCGGCTGCGCAGGAATAGAACGCGCCTATCGGAACTGACTCAAGATCTCCCCTGAACTCAATGCTCCTGTTCCGGGAACACACGAACGCACCGCGTTCTATCGCGGTCACCGTATCCGGAAGCACCACGGAATCCACATGGCTGTTGCGGAACGCGCAGTCCTCGACATAGGTCACGTTGTCCGGAAATGGGATCTCCTTTTCCCTCGCCTCCGGGACGAGGGTCACAGACAGCGTTCCGTTGTAGACATAGTCAACATAACCGTTGTCCTCTATCCTGTCCTCGTTTAGCTTGTAAACCACGCCGTCAATACTACAGAAGCTCTGGCTGTCCGGGGAGATATACACCTCTTTCAGCAGCGGACTTCCGCTTCCGTCCTCAGAATCGCAGTCGTTCCATATATTCAGCACGCATGCCGGGATCGCCAGCGTTTCCATGGCGCCGCCGTTCTGGATATTCACGATGTTCACGGTAACTCCGTTGATCTTCTCCGGGATTCTGACGGTGGGATCAGAGCCGGTGTAGCCGGTTATCTTGATTCCGGCCAGCTCGTCCTCCTCCCATTCGAAATCCGACGCCGGGGTTTCGGGGAACTGGCTGAACTCCGTGTCGCGATTCAATGCCGACAGCAGTTCGCTCACCGGGTCAGCCGCCGCAGCGCTCTCCTCCACGGTGGGATTCACGGACGGTGCGCTGCTCTCCGCGGTGCTTTCCTCTTCCAGGTTTATCTCTTTTTTCTGCATGCAGCCGGAACTCAGCAGCACTGCCGCCGCCAGTAATCCCGATAATGTTCTTCTGAATCTCATGGGCAACCTCCTTTTTTATTCAGTATACACCTCGCTTGATTACTGCTGTAAAATATCGTGTCGCTCCGGCAAAGAAAAAGGGGGCTGTCACGGGACAGCCCCAAAAAAGGGAAAGGGAGCGGGATATCTTAAAGCGAGAATTTACGCTTTAAGTCATGATTCAGTGCCGCATACTCTATGTTTTCTGCGGATCATACGTTGAACAGGAGCTCGTCGTATGTCGGGAACGGCCAGTATTCCTCACCAACGATGGTTTCAAGCTCGTCGGCAACTGCTCTCAGGCTCTGCATTGCTACGAATACCTCGTCGCAGTATACCTTAGCCTGCTCTGCGTAGTCGGATACGCCCTGTGCCTTTACGATAGCGGCGTTCAGTGCGTCGATCTTCTCGTTCAGGGATACAGTCAGAGTGTTGACCTTGTTCGCCATAGCCACCTCGACTGTCGGCTCTACGCCAACTGCCTTCTTGCTTGCGGCGATGTCGCATACGTCCTTCGCGAACTTCATGACTGCCGGCAGGATCTCTGTCTTAGCCATATCGCTGGTGGTCAGCGCCTCGATGTTGATGATCTTGGAGTAATTCTCGTAATTGATCTCCTGGCGCGCATGCAGCTCTACCTCGCTGTATACGCCAAACTTGGTGAATACCTTTACATTCTTCTCAGCAGTAAGCGACGGGATAGCGTCTACAGTTGTCTTGAGGTTCGGCAGACCGCGCTTCTCAGCCTCTACCAGCCACTCAGCACCGTAACCGTTGCCGTTGAAGATGATTCTCTTGTGAGCCTTGATGTTCTTAACGAGCAGATCGTGGAGCGCTGCGTTGAAGTCGTCAGCCTTCTCAAGCTCGTCTGCGAATTCTGTCAGGGAGTTTGCAACGATGGTGTTCAGTACTGTGTTCGGACCTGCAATATTCAGGCTGGAACCTGCGCTTCTGAACTCGAACTTGTTGCCGGTGAATGCGAACGGAGATGTTCTGTTTCTATCAGTGGTATCCTTCGGGAAGTTCGGGAGAGAGGATACGCCGACGTTGAACATGGAGTGACCGGAGGTGTACTCCCTGCCCTCCTCAAGAGCCTCGATAACGTTCTCAAGCTCCTCGCCAAGGAAGATGGAGATGATTGCAGGAGGTGCCTCGTTAGCGCCCAGTCTGTGGTCGTTACCAGCGGAAGCCACAGAAAGTCTGAGCAGGTCGGAATACTCGTCAACTGCCTTGATGATGGCAACCAGGAATGTCAGGAACTGCGCGTTCTCCATCGGGGACTTACCGGGATCCAGCAGGTTCTGACCGTCGTCAGTGGACAGCGACCAGTTGTCGTGCTTACCGGAACCGTTGATCCCTGCGAAGGGCTTCTCATGCAGCAGGCATACCAGACCGTGCTCCAGGGCGATCTTCTTCATCAGCTCCATTGTCAGCTGGTTCTGGTCGGTAGCAAGGTTTGCCGGAGCGAAGATGGGAGCGTTCTCGTGCTGTGCCGGAGCCACCTCGTTATGCTTGGTCTTGGAGGTGATGCCGAGCTTCCACATATGCTCGTCCAGGTCCTTCATGTAGTTCGCTACACGATCCTTGATAGTACCGAAATAGTGGTCGTCAAGTTCCTGACCCTTGGGAGCCGGAGCGCCGAACAGCGTTCTGCCGGTGAAGATCAGGTCCTTTCTCTTATCGTAGGTAGCCTTGTTTACCAGGAAGTACTCCTGCTCGGCGCCTACGGTGGCAACTACTCTCTTTGTGGTGGTGTTGCCGAACAGTCTGAGGATCCTCAGCGCTGCGTCAGAAACCACGTCCATGGAGCGGAGCAGAGGAGTCTTCTTGTCCAGAGCCTCGCCGGAGTAGGAATAGAATGCGGTAGGAATATAGAGGGAGCCGCCCTTTACGAAAGCGTAGGAGGTAGGATCCCATGCAGTGTAGCCTCTTGCCTCGAATGTAGCGCGGATACCGCCGGACGGGAAGCTGGAAGCGTCAGGCTCGCCCTTGATCAGTTCCTTGCCGGAGAACTCCATGATAACGGTGCCGTCGCCCATCGGAGAGATGAAGCTGTCGTGCTTCTCAGCGGTGATACCGGTCATAGGCTGGAACCAGTGGGTGTAATGTGTTGCGCCCTTCTCGATCGCCCAGTCCTTCATTGCGCTTGCAACTACATCTGCAATGCTGCTGTCAAGCTCCTTGCCCTCGGCAATGGTCTTCTTCAGAGCCTTGAATACGTTCTTCGGAAGGCGCTGCTTCATCGTTTCCTCGTTGAAAACGTCAATGCCGAACTGCTCCACTACGTTAAAATGTTCTGCCATGTCCCTTTTCCTCCTTAGAGTTATGTTTAGGTTTTGTGAAACAAAAATAGCGCTTCAGACTGGGGGCAATTACCCCTTACTCTGAAACGCCCTTGTTTCTTGATTACATTTATATTTTAGCCGAAAACGCGGATTTTGTCAATCACATTATTCAACAAATTGCAGCACAAATCCAGCAGATTTCAGTGCACAATGCACAAAACGAGCTAATTCAGCTGAATTACGCAGCAAATACAGTTTCAAAAACCGGAAAATAATGCGGATTTTCAGCTAATCGGCGTGATTTTTCTGCAAGATTTCCAGATGAATATTGCAAAATCATGTGATGTTTTCGAGGGATTTTTCCAGGAACGACTTGGTCTTGTCACTGACAGGATTCCCGAATACCTGCTCAGGGGTGCCGTACTCCTCAATAACTCCGTCCGCCATGAAGATCACCTTATCCGCCGCGCTCCTCGCGAATCCCATCTCGTGGGTGACGAGGATCATCGTGCGCCCGGCGTCCTTGAGCTCCTTTATTACGCGGAGGACTTCCCCGGTAAGCTCCGGATCCAGCGCGGAGGTCGGCTCGTCAAAGCACAGTATCGTCGGATTCATCGCCAGCGCCCTCGCGATCGCAACTCGCTGCTGCTGTCCGCCGGAAAGCTCGCAGGGGTAGTTCATCAGCTTCTCGGAAAGTCCCACGGAAGCCAGTATCGAGCGCGCATTCTCGTCTATCTGGTTCTTTATCTGGGATTTTTCCTGCGGAGATAGTATTCTGTCGCTCTGCCCTATCTGCATAAGCTCCGGAGCCAAGCATACGTTCTTCAGCACGGTGTACTGCGGAAACAGGTTGAAGGACTGGAACACAAGTCCGAAATGCAGCCGTTTTGCGCGGATATCCCGGTCGGAGTACTTGCAGCTGGCATTGTACAGCTCTTCGCCGTCAAGTATCATACTTCCGGCGTCCGGGGTTTCAAGGAAGTTCAGGCAGCGCAGCAGCGTGGTCTTTCCGCTGCCGGAGGAGCCGATTATCGCCAGCACCTCGCCCTTCTCCATCGAGAAGTCGATACCCTTGAGCACCTCGGTCTTGCCGAAGCGCTTGAATATTCCGTTTACTTCTAATAAAGCCATGATTGCACCTCCATCAGCCCTGGTAGTAGTTCATCTTCTTCTCAATGAAGTTCAGCAGTATAGTTACTATTCCCGTAAACAGCAGATAGAATGCGCCAACATAGAAAAGCGGCCAGATAAGCGACTTCAGCGAAACGATGGTCTCCGCAGCCTTAACAAGCTCCACGACAGCAATAACGCGCGCCAGGGACGTGTCCTTTACCAGGGTGATTATCTCGTTGCCCATGGGTGGCACAATACGCTTCACGACTTGGAACAGCACGACCTTGAAAAAGATCTGCGTCTTGGACATTCCGAGAACCTGCCCTGCCTCGTACTGCCCCTTCGGAATGCTCTCGATTCCACCGCGGTAAATCTCCGAGAAATAGCAGGCGTAGTTGATGATGAATGCGAGGATAACAGCCATGAGTCTGTCAAACTTCACGCCCAGTCCCATCAGACCAGGACCGTAAAATACCAGGATTATCTGTAGCATGAGCGGAGTTCCGCGGATTATCCACACGAAAATCTTGAACAGCCATTTCACCGGCTGGAATTTCGACATGGAGCCAAACATGATGAGCAGTCCCAGGGGGATAGCTCCCACAAGCGTCACGCCGAAAATAAGCAGCGTCATCAGGAATCCGTCCGCAAGCTGTGCGGTTACTTCAAGAAAAGACATTTTCAGACCTCAAATCTAAATTAACTATGGAATAAAATAACAGCAAGGTGGGGCGAATCCGTCCCACCCACTTGTTTATTGCGCTTCAGATCAGTTATCGAATGCGTAAACGTCAGCCAGACCGTACTTCTCTGCAAGAGCCTTCAGTGTGCCGTCAGCAACCAGCTCGTCGATAGCGGAGTTGATCTTCTCAACGGTCTTGGTGTCGTCCTTTCTCATGCCGATAGCGTACTCCTCAGGAGTCAGCTCGATACCGTCAACGATCATCAGATCAGAGTAGTCAGTGCCCTCGCCGATGGAAGCCTTTGCCATTACATAGTCCAGAACGCCGATCTCAACAGTGCCAGCCTTGAGCTCCAGAAGAACGTCCTTCTGAGCGGAAGCACCGATGAACTCGTTCTGGGAGAGAACGTCGTTGGTTTCGATTGCAGTCTGACCAGCAGAGCCGCTCTCAGCAGCGCACTTTGCGCCAGCCATGGAAGCGATGTCGGTGTACTTGTCAGCGTTCTTGGTGTTGATGATAACGACCTGCTTGTTTCTTACATAGGACTTGGAGAAGGACATGTTCTCCTTGCGCTCCTCGGTAACGGTCAGACCGTTCCAGATAGCGTCGATTGTCTTTGCGTTCAGCTCGATCTCCTTCTTTTCCCACTCGATCTCCTGGAACTTGGCCTCAACGCCCAGCTTCTCGCATACAGCCTTGGTGAACTCGGTTTCGAATCCGGTCAGCTCGCCGTTCTCATCGTAGTAGTTCATCGGCTCAAAAAGGGTGATTCCGGCAACGAATGTGCCCTTATCAGCTATGTAGTCCCAGTCGGTCTTTTCGGACTTGCTGCAGGAGCAGATTCCCAGTGTCATAACGCCTGCCAGAAGCAGCGCAGCGATCTTTCTGATTTTCATAATAAGTTTCCTTCCTTTAATTGTCTGTATTCTCTGCACATCAGCGTGCAATCACTTTATTATGATAGCACATTCAAGCGGTTTTGTCAACCTTTCAACACAAAAAATCTGTGGGATATTCCACGGGTATTTTTGTGAGTTCCTACAACAGAAACGGGCGGAGAGCTGTTCCCCACCCGTTCCCGGTCAGTTATCCGCAGTTGCGGTTTCCTTCGCGTCGTGATTTGCGCTGAATATGTCGGCAACGTCGTTGATCGTTATGTACGCCGACGGATCCACGTCATGCACTATTGTACGCATTTTTCCGATCTGGAAGCGGTTCACCACAAAATACAGCACAGTTCTGTCCGTGCCGGAGTATCCGCCCTTTGCAGGGATCTCCGTGACTCCGCAGCCGAAGCCGTCGCTGAGCGCGCGGCTGACGTCCGCGGCTTTCTGGGTGACTATCAGCGCCGCCTTGCTTCGGCTGATACCCTCGACGATGAAGTCCAGCGTTTTCAGCGCCGCATAGTACGCGATGATGGAATACAGCGGAAGCACCCAGCTTTCGAAGATGAATCCGCAGGCTATGTAGAGTATCACGTTGTAGATCATCACGAAGGTTCCGACGGTCATTCCGAGCCTCTTTGAGAATATTACCGCCAGCACCTCAATGCCGTCCATCGCACCGCCGAAGCGTACTGCAAGTCCGCTGCCTACGCCGGAGATAACTCCTCCGAACAGGGAGCAGAGCACAAGGTCGTTCTCCGCCAACGGAGAAGCAAGGGACACATCAAGTGGGAGCACATCGGTTATCAGCCATGAAAAGAACGAATAGCACGCCACCGCATAACATGCATAGATCGTGAACGCAAGTCCCTGTCGTTTCAATCCATACAAAAAAAGCGGCAGATTAAGCACCAGGAGAAATATTGACAGCGTGAGATACTCAGGCGTAATATATCCCAAAAGCATAGAAGTACCCGATATACCGCTGTCATACAGATTCACTGGCATAAGAAACACGGTAATGCCGAATGCATTGATAAATCCTGCAATCGTGAGCATTATAAAGTTCTTGTAGCTGAGCTTTTTCAGTTCGTTCTTCAATATTGTCCTCCTTGTGGTCGTGGTTCAGTTCCTTTCGTCAAGGAACAGATTCCTGAAGTCTTCTGCTGTGTATGAATAAGCCAGCGCCCACATTGCGCGCATGACTGCATACTCCGTCGTCATTCCCTCCGCCGGTATCGCTCCCAGATTCCGTGCCGCCTGCCCGACCTCGTACACGCTGAGGTCGCAGCCCCCACAGAACACCTGCGTGGTCATTATAATCCGGACTCCGCAGGCGATGAGCGTTTCCAGGACCTGCGGAAGTCCGCTGTTCTCCGGGATCCCTCCCATGCCGAAGCCCTCGATTATCAGCGCATTCACATGCGTTCCCATGTCGTGCACCATCTCCGCAGATATCCCGGGAGTCAGCTTCAGCACCGCTGCCTTGCTGTCCAGGCGGTTGTAGAATACGGTTCCGCCCTCGGATTCCCGGCTTCCGGCGCAGAATCCGTCCACCGTCTGCTCGTCCTCCTGCCGGAATCCGCGGAATGCGTCGAAATCCGTCGTGTGGACTTTCCGCGCCGCCCTTCCGGAGATCACCCTGCCGTTGAAGCACACCCAGACTCCTCCGCTGCCATGCCCCGCGCAGCGTATCGCGTCCGTGAGATTCCGCGGAGCGTCGCTGTCCGGGGAATCCATCGGAAGCTGGGATCCGGTGAACACCACCGGCTTATCCGGAGCGTGAATCAGGCAGCTCAGCGCCGCCGCTCCGTATGCCATCGTGTCTGTACCGTGGGTGATCACGAATCCGACGTAGTCCGCCCAGTTGTCGCGGATAATTACCGCAAGCTCCGTCCAGTACTCCGGCATGAGATTCGTGCTGTCCAGGGAAAAGGGCTGCACCGTATCTATGCTGCAATCCGCCCGTATCCCTGAGAGCAGCTGCTCCGCCGTCATCTCCGGAGAAAGACCGCTGCCGCTGTCGCCGCTTGCTATCGTGCCTCCGGTGGCTATCAACATTATCTTCATACCGCACCTCTGCGCCGGGCTTCCGCAATAAGTCCCGGCTGTATCTCGGGATAAGTCCAGCTCTGCGGAAGCTCATCTGTTAAAACTATATGCTCGATTTCACTGTCGAGTTCGCCAAATTTTGTGATCTCGGCTGTATAAAGCATTCCGAAAGTTTCTTCACCGGAGGAATTCACCCGGTTCTTTCCAGTGACGGAATATACGCACACCGGTTCGACAAAGAAATCCAGCGCGCCAGTTTCCTCGCGGAGTTCTCTTTCTGCCGCCGCCTCTATGCTTTCGCCAGGCTCGCGGTGTCCGCCCGGAAGCTCCAGGGTGTCGCGCTCGCGGTGCTTGCAGAACACCCACTTACACTTCGACCGGGCTATTATTACAGCAAATTTGATGCATTCATCTGCAATGCTGTCATAAAACCGTAATGTCATGCGCTCTCCTTATAAAAAAGCACTGAACTGCACGCACCAACAGCGCCCCCGGAGGTGCGCCATTGCAACCGATAAATGCGTGTAATTCAGTGCCAACCATATACCAGCTGAACCGAATTAATTACCTCGGCTCAACTATGAATTTCATTGCGGTGCGCTCATCGCCATCGATGTCCACGGTCGTGAACGCCGGAATGCATATGAGATCAACTCCCACAAGCGCCATGTAGCTGCGCGCAATTGCGATGGATTTCACCGCCTGGTTCGCTGCGCCGGCTCCGACCGCCTGCACCTCGACCTCGCCGTACTCGCGGATAACCGCAGCAATAGCGCCTGCAACGGATTTCGGTACGGAATGCGCCGATACTTTTACTATTTCCATAAAATCACCATTCATTCGCTTGGAATGCCTTTCGGTATGATCAGACGGACCTTATGATCTGCCTGTATCTCTCGATGGAACCGCACTCACCGGTTTTCGTGTCAATATCCATCAGCACGCCGTTCAGCTCTATATCGCCCTCGGCGAACCTGTGCCGTTTGGGATAATAAGTCAGGAAACGCTCAATGATTATGTCCTTTTCAACTCCGAGAATGGAGTCTTTCGGGCCGGTCATTCCCACATCGGTAATATATCCGGTGCCGTCGATGACCTGCTCGTCAGCCGTGGTCACATGTGTGTGGGTACCCACGACCGCGGACACTCTGCCTGCGAGGTAGTATCCCATGGCGCGCTTCTCGGAGGTGGCCTCCGCATGGAAATCCACGATCTTGATACGCGCGTCGCAGCTTTCAAGAAGCCTGTCAGCGCACCGGAACGGGTTCTCCAGCGGCTGCATGAAGGTGGTCCCCATCAGGTTGATCACCGCGATGGAATACGCCCCCCGGTCGAGCACGCACATTCCCCTGCCGATGACCTCGTCGTCGAAATTTGCCGGGCGGATTATGCGCTCATTGTGCTCCCACTCTGCCTCCATCGTTTTCTGGCGGAAGCAGTGATTGCCTGTGGTTATGACATCGGCCCCGGCGTCGAATATAGCCCCGGCGGAGGCGGGATTTATGCCGTTACCCTCCGCGGAGTTCTCGCCGTTGACGATAATAACTTCCGCGCCGAGCTTCTGCTTGATGTTGTGAAGCTCTCTCTGGAGGGCTTCACAGCTGCGCATTCCCACCACGTCGCCGATAAAAAGTACCTTCATCTATTATCTGTAGATGATCTGATCTCTGCCGGGACCGATTCCCAGGAACTTGATCGGGCAGCCGCAGAGCTCCTCAAGGCGCTTAACATAAGCCTGTGCCTTTTCGGGCATATCCTCGAACTTCTTGCAGTTGGAGAGGTCGCCCTCATAGCCCTCGATCTCCTCATAAACCGGGCTGCACTTTGCAAGCTCCTCAAGGGTTACGGGGAAGTCCTTCAGGGTCTGACCGTCGGTGGTCTTGTATGCTACGCACACCTTGAGCACAGGGAGTCCTGCCAGGGTGTCGAACTTGTTGATTGCCAGCGAGGTAAGTCCGTTGACGCGGACTGCGTGGCGCATGATAACAGCGTCGAACCAGCCGGTTCTTCTGGGACGTCCAGTGGTAGTGCCGTATTCTCCACCCTTCTCGCGGATATAGTTGCCGGTTTCGTCGAACAGCTCAGTCGGGAACGGACCGTTGCCGACGCGAGTAGTGTAGCTCTTGCCAACGCCGATAACTTCGTCGATCATCTTCGGTCCAACTCCGGTGCCTACGCAAGCGCCGCCTGCGATGGGGTGGGAGGAAGTTACGAAAGGATAAGTACCGAAGTCGATGTCGAGCAGGGTAGCCTGCGCGCCCTCAAACAGAACCTTCTTGCCAGCCTCGTAAGCCTCGAAAGCAATAACGGAAGCGTCCGCCATGTACTTCGCGAGCTTCTCGCCATAGCCCTTGTATTCCTCATAGACAGCGTCCAGGTCGCATGCCTCGCCGCCGTAAACCTTTGTGATAATAAGATTCTTCAGCTCGCCGGTTTCCTGGATCTTCTTCTTCAGCACCTCGGGGTGTACCAGGTCGTACATGCGGATACCGATACGCTCGTCCTTGTCGGTGTAGCAGGGGCCGATTCCCCTGCCGGTGGTGCCGATATTCACGCCGGTCTGCTTGGCCTTGAATTCCTCGGACAGCTTGTCGAGAAGTCTGTGCCACGGCATGATGATGTCTGCACGCGCGTCAATACGCAGATTATCGCAGGTAACGCCGCGCTCATTCATGCCCTTTATTTCTTCAAGAAGTACGGACGGGTCAACCACAACGCCGCTGCCGATAAGGCAGAGAGTTTCGGGGTACAGGATTCCGGAGGGGAGCAGATGGAGTTTGTAAACCTGGTCGCCGTGAACTACGGTGTGACCAGCGTTGTTTCCGCCGCTGGAACGTACTACGACATCAGCCTGCGCAGCCATGATGTCGATGATCTTTCCCTTGCCCTCGTCGCCCCACTGGGTTCCGACAATTACACTTGATGACATTTGATGATCCTCATTTCTGAAAATAGAGTAGTCGGGAGTTATAAGCATACCCCCACATATTAATATTATATCACAACAGGGTAATGAATTCAAGGTTTTTTTGAGATTTTTTCTTGATTGAAGTAAAAATTCCGCCCCGGAATCAGCGGAATACGGAAAACTACTGTTTCCTTTGGTTTTTTATGAGCGTGTAAATATCAACCCATTCAGAAAATGTGCATTTATCAAACACCTCTACGACCTCATCAATATTGTACGAATATTCTTGATGTTCAATAACGTTGTACTCTTTTAAATATTTTTTTGCATACATTAATCCATCTTGGACGGAGCATTCATTTCCAGCAAAAAATCTATTGAATATTTCCATGAAAATTTCATAGTATGCCGGATCTGCTGTTCCATCGTCAGCCCAGATGTAGGGATTTAAATTACCAATGTAGTATATGTATTCTTCGCTTTTGTCCTTATCTGTGAGCCATTGTTTATCAAGATAGGAATAAATACATAGCAAAATTTCATATTTGGTCATTTATTGATCTCCCCCAATAAAATTTTTCAACATTTTATATCATAAACTATCCATAAAGTCAAAAAAGAGGGAAGTTTTCACTTCCCTCTCATATGCAGTTATTATCAGCCCAGTGCCTGAGCCTTTCTCTTAGCCTCGATATCAGCAAGAGCGTCCTTTCTGGACAGGTTGATTCTACCCTGGTTGTCGATCTCCATAACCTTAACGATGATCTCGTCGCCAACGGAAACTACGTCCTCAACCTTCTCAACGCGGTGGTTGTCCAGCTTGGAAATGTGCACCATGCCGTCCTTGCCGGGAGCGATCTCTACGAATGCGCCGAAGTTCATAATACGAACTACCTTGCCCTTGTAGATAGCGCCGATCTCCGGAGGATTTACGATGGTGGAGATCACCTGAACGCAAGCGTTAGCCTTGTCCAGGTCAAGACCGCAGATGAATACGTTGCCGTCGTCGTCGATGTCGATCTTAACGTCGAAGTCAGCGCAGAGCTTCTGGATAACCTTTCCGCCCTTTCCAATAACCTCGCTGATCTTGTCAACCGGTACCTTGGTGTGGATCATCTTGGGAGCGTACTTGCCGACAGTCTTTCTCGGCTCCGGAATAGCCTTGAGCATTACCTCGTCAAGGATATAGTCGCGTGCCTTATGGGTCTTTGCGAACGCAGCCTTTATGATCTCCGGAGTCAGACCGTCGATCTTGAGGTCCATCTGGATAGCGGTGATACCGTCGTGCGTACCAGCTACCTTGAAGTCCATGTCGCCGAAGAAGTCCTCAACGCCCTGGATATCGACCATCGTATCCCATCTGTCGCCCTCGGTGATAAGACCGCAGGAAATACCTGCAACCGGCTTCTTAATCGGAACGCCGGCGTCCATCAGAGCCAGTGTGGAACCGCAAACGGAACCCTGGGAAGTGGAACCGTTGGAGGAAAGCACCTCGGATACAAGACGGATAGCATACGGGAAGTCCTCAACGCTCGGGATAACCGGCAGAAGAGCACGCTCAGCAAGCGCACCGTGACCGATCTCACGTCTGCCCGGACCTCTGCTTGCCTTGGTTTCGCCTACGGAGTAAGCCGGGAAGTTGTAGTGATGCATGTAGCGCTTGCCCTCTTCCTCGTCAAGACCCTCCAGCTTCTGGCTGTCGGAAACGGGACCGAGGGTGCATATTGTCATAACCTGGGTCTGACCTCTTGTGAACAGACCGGAGCCGTGAACTCTGGGCAGCATGCCAACTTCAGCAGCCAGCGGACGGATCTCGTCCATCTTTCTGCCGTCAACACGCTTGTTGTCGTCCAGCAGCCAGCGGCGTACTACGAACTTCTGGAGCTTGTATATAGCCTCGTCGATCATTGCGATCTTCTCGGGGTAAACTTCATCGAACTTTGCGTGGATATCGTCAACGATGGGCTTCAGGCGCTCCTCGCGGATATTCTTGTCGTCAGTGTCGAGAGCGTATCTGATACGCTCGATAGCGAAATCAGAGATAGCGTCGAACATGTCGTGGTCAACTTCCTGGGACTCAAACGCGAACTTCGGCTTGCCGATCTGAGCCTGGATATCCTTGATGAACGGGATAAGGGACTTCACGATCTCATTATGACCTGCCATGATAGCGTCGAACATTACGTCGTCCGGAACTTCGTTAGCGCCAGCCTCGATCATTACTACCTTCTTCTCGGAGGAAGCAACGGTCAGGTTCAGGTCGGACTTGCTTCTCTGCTCGAGGTTCGGCATAAGTACGATCTCGCCGTCTACCAGACCAACGGAGATACCGCCGATCGGACCGTTCCACGGAATATCAGAGATGGAAACGGCGATGGAAGCGCCGATCATGCCGAGGATCTCGGGAGAGCAGTCGGGGTCAACCGCGAGTACGGTCATTGTGATTGCAACGTCGTTGCGCATGTCCTTCGGGAACAGCGGACGCATAGGACGGTCAACCACACGGGAGGTCAGGATAGCCTTCTCGGAAGGTCTGCCCTCTCTCTTGAGGAATCCGCCGGGGATCTTGCCCACTGCATACAGCTTTTCCTCGTAGTCAACGGACAGAGGGAAGAAATCCACGCCGTCACGGGGCTTTGCGCTTGCAGCTACGTTTACCATAACAACGGTTTCGCCGTATCTTACCCAACAGGAGCCGTTAGCCAGACCGCATACCTTGCCGGTTTCAACGGTCAGCTCTCTGCCGGCGAACATTGTCTTGAATACTCTGTAATTCTCGAACATTGCATTATTTCCTTTCAATAAAAAATCCTTTTACTGAAGGCACAGCGATAGCAATTAAAGTCAATATCCGGCTGCCCGGATACTCAATTTAATGCTAAGACCTGCGCCTTAGTAAAAAAGGCAGCACTGTTTCGTGCGCAGCGCTGCCCTTTACTCCATAAATTACTTACGGATACCCAGCTTAGCGATGATCGCACGATAGCGCTCGATATCCTTCTTCTGGAGGTAGCTCAGAAGGTTTCTTCTGTGACCTACCATCTTCAGAAGACCACGGCGGGAGTGGTGATCCTTCTGGTGAACCTTGATATGCTCAGTCAGTTCGTTGATTCTCTGGGTGAGAATTGCGATCTGTACCTCGGGAGAACCGGTATCCTGCTCGTGCAGACGGTTAGCCTCGATTACGGCTGTCTTTTCTTCTTTTCTTAACATAAAAACACCTCATTTAATTTATTCCGGGATCGCAGCAGAGGGACTAGGGTGTATCTCCGGTCGGAGCATTATCCGCTCGCCGGGAAACCGGTATGGTCGTGCACATGCACAACATAGATATTATATCACACTTTTTCTGCTTTGTAAATAGGTTTTTGCGATTTTTTCAAAAAAAGTGGAATATTTTTAGGGGTCACTTGTCCTCGGCAGCGCGAACCTGTCTGAAATGCCATGCGTCACGGCACATTTCGTCCAGGGTCTTTTCGGCCTTCCAGCCGAGCTCCTTTTCTGCGAGGGAGGGGTCGGAATATGTAGCGGCGGCGTCGCCAGGTCTTCTCGGACCGATGGTGTAGCCCAGGTCGATCCCGTTAACGCGCTGGAATGTGTCCAGTATCTCCAGTACGGAATAGCCCTTGCCGGTGCCCAGGTTGTAGGCAGGCGCGCCGGTAATGGTGCGTGCCTTTCTGACTGCGGCAACATGTCCCTTTGCCAGATCAACGACGTGGATATAGTCGCGCACGCAGGTTCCGTCCGGAGTGGGGTAGTCGTTACCTGCCACTGCCAGGACGTCGCGCTTGCCGGTAGCCTTATCCAGCACGATGGGCATGAGGTTGTTCGGGATCCCGTTCGGGTCCTCGCCGATAAGTCCGCTCTCGTGTGCGCCGACAGGATTGAAATAACGCAGCAGTATCATTGTCCAGGCAGGATCAGCGGCGGACATCTCGCGGCACAGATTCTCGATGATGAGCTTTGTGCTGCCGTATGGATTTATCGCGGACAGCGGGAAGTCCTCCTTGACCGGAACTGTCGCAGGAATACCGTAAACCGTTGCAGAGGAGCTGAACACGAACTTCGTGCAGCCGTACTTCTTCATGGTTTCGAGAATATTAAATGTACCGCGCAGGTTGTTGGAATAGTACATCAGCGGCTTCTTCACGCTCTCGGGAACGCACTTGTAGCCTGCAAAATGGATCACCTGCTCGATGTCGTTTTCTGCAAATATGCGGTCTACTTCGGCGATGTCGAGCATGTCCGCCTCGTAGAACCTGAAGTCCTTGCCGGTTATTTTTCTGATTCCGTCAAGAGCCTTGGAATTTGAATTATAGAAGTTATCCATCACAACGATTTCTTCGCCTGCATTAAGAAGTTCCACGCAGGTATGGGAGCCGATGAAACCTGCTCCTCCGGTTACAAGAATAGCCATAGTCTGACCCTCCGTTTTGTTCACTTTTCCGGCGCGCGCCGAAAATACACTTTTATTATAATCCTTTTTCAGACGTTTGTCAATAACGATTTGCAAAAACAACGGACGGCATTTTCAGCCGTCCGCCGAGATATTACTCAGTTGTTACGGATTTTGCCAGGTTCCTGGGCTTGTCGGGGTCTATTCCACGGAGAACCGAGGTGTAATACGCGATCAGCTGGAGTGCGCACACCGTCGGCAGCGGAACCATCATATCGTCAAGGTCTGCGTCTATCTCTAGCTTCATGTCCACAGTACCCTCCGCAAACACGGTGCCCTTGCGGCAGACCGCGATTATCACACCGCCGCGCGCCTTGACCTCCTCCATGTTGCTGATGGTCTTGGCGAGGATATTCGCCTGGGTCGCCACGGTTATCACCGGGATTCCCGGCTCAATAAGGGAAATTGTACCGTGCTTCAGCTCTCCGGCAGCATACGCCTCGGAGTGGATATAGCTTATCTCCTTCAGCTTCAGGGAGCCTTCAAGCGACAGCGCGTAGTCGAACGTCCTGCCGATGAAGAACAGGTTATCCGCGTTCACCAGCTTGCTTGCGATGAACTGGCACTCGTCCTTGTTGTCAATGACTTTCCGGATAGCAGCCGGAGCGCCCAGGAGCTGCGCCGTCAGCGCCCTCAGCCTGGATTCGTCGATAGTTCCCTTCGCGAATGCGAACCGGAACGCCAGCAGGTACATCACAGAGATCTGCGCTGTGTACGCCTTTGTGGAGGCTACTGCGATCTCCGGGCCTGCGAGCGTGTGGATATACATATCCGCCTGGCGTGCGATGGCGGAATACTTCACGTTGACCACCGCCAGGGTCTTTGCACCCTTCTGCTTGGCGAGTTCCATGCCTGCTTTGGTATCCGCGGTTTCGCCGCTCTGGGAAACCACGATAACCAGGTCGCCATCGCCCACGATGGGGTCCATATACCGGAATTCGGAAGCGACCTCCACGGTCACCGGAATCCTCGCAAGTCCCTCGATGGCGTAGCGGCCGATTATCCCGGCGTGCATTGCGGTTCCGCAGGCAACGACGAATACTCGCTTCACACCGCGGATAAGATCGTCGGTCAGCCCTATATCGTCGAAATACGGAACTCCATCGCGGCAACAGGATTCAACGGTCTTTCCGACAATATCCGGCTGCTCGTGGATCTCTTTGAGCATGAAGTGGGGGTAACCGCACTTCTGCGCCTGCTCAACGTCCCACTCCGCAACGCTGATCTCCTTCTTCTCGGGAAGTCCGTGGACATCATAGAACTCCACGCCGTCGGTTTTCATGCACACGATGTCGTCATCGTCCAGCAGGACATACTTCTTGGTGTATCTGAGGAATGCCGGGATATCGCTGCCGATGAAATACTCGTTCTCGCCGATACCCACAATAAGGGGGGATTCCTTACGGGTGGCGTATACCCTGTCCGGAAAATCCCGGAAGATTATGCCCAGGGCGTAACTGCCGCGGAGCTCCTTCACGGTTTCGGTGATGGCGTGCAGCGGATTCCGCTCGGAATAGTAGTAATCCAGCAGGCATGCGATTATCTCGCTGTCCGTCTGGGATTTGAACGTATACCCCTTCTCCGTCAGGAATTCCTTCAGCTCTATGTAATTCTCGATTATTCCGTTGTGAACGATGGTGACGCGCCCATTTGAATGCGGGTGGGAATTCAGGTCGCTCGGCTCGCCGTGGGTCGCCCATCTGGTATGGCCGATTCCGCAGTGACCGACGGGGCTGCCCTCCTTGACGAGCTTTTCACGCATATCCTTGAGCTTGCCCTTGGTCTTTACCGTCTTTATCCCGGTCTTTTCGAAAACCGCAATACCGGCACTGTCATATCCGCGGTATTCCAGCTTCTCAAGTCCGTCCATAAGTACGTCGGTGCAGTCGCGCTGACCGATATAGCCTACTATTCCGCACATTATATTTTCCTCCGATCGTGTATTTCTGTATCATGTTTATTCGGCTCCCCTGCCGGATAAAACCACTTTCTCTGATTATAACACATGCAGCGGAAAAATTCAAGCACCGCGCCGCATTTTTTGCGCCGCTCATGCCGTCGTTTCCGCTGCATGGGGTTATTCTACGCGTATCCCCCCGCCGCCGGGGTCGTCCGGTTCAGAGGTATCCGGCGCCGGCTCCTCGGTCGTGGGAGCTTCCGGCTCCGGGGTCGCCGGGGATTCGTCGGAGCCTGGTGTATCCGGCTCGGAGGTTTCCGGGTCGGTAGGTGTCGGCTCGTCAGGCTCCGTCGGGGTGACTGGCTCGTCCGGCGTCGTCGGCTCCGTGGGAGTCGAGGGGGTGGAGGGCTGATCCGGGGCTTCGCTGCTTCCGCTGCCGGAGTAGCTCAGACCGCTGCGCGCGAAGTACGCCTTCACGCCGTCGGCTATGCTCTGCGCGATTCCGTCCTGGTGGGTGGGATCCGCCATGATCATGCACTCACGCTCGTTGCTGACAAATCCCATCTCCACAAGAACTGACGGGAAATCCTGCTGGAGCGTTACCCAGTAGTAGCTGTACTTGTCGCCGCGACTGCTGTTCGTGCCATCGCCGTAAACCTTGCTGTCGTAGTAATTTGAGAGGTTGTCGTTGATGTACTTCGCAAGCGGCTGCGAGAAGGACGTGAAGTAATACACCTCAACGCCGTGCGCCTGCTGATTCAGCGCCGCATTGCAGTGCAGCGAGATAAACATATCCGCGCCGTAACTCCGCGCAACCGTCGGGCGCGTTTCCGTCAGAATGAACTCGCTCTCGGTCTTTAAGCGGACTACGGTGGCGCCCATCGCCGTGAGCTTCTTCTCAAGCACCTTTGCCACCGCAAGATTCACGGACTGCTCCGTAACATTGCCGATGGAGCCGGGGTCCAGCTTTCCGACTACCTTTCCGTAGCCGTGTCCAGGGTCGATGACGATGACCTTGCCGGAAAGCGAAGCCGTCGGCACATCGAAGGTTATCATCAGGTCGCCGTTTTCGTCGTAATACGCGCCGCAGCCGCTGTAAATACCAGCCTGGCGCAGTGTGAGCGTCAGCCGGAATTTCGGCACGCCCTTCTGTTCCACGGTGTCCCAGCTGCCTGCGCTGAACAGGGAGCAGTTCTTGAAATCCGGGAGCTTTGTCACGCTCGTCACGTTGTCGAAAACTATCTCCACCTTGGTGGCGTTGTAGTTCGTGACCCCATAGGGTCCGTCCAGTTCCTCAACATAGGAAACCGGCGCGGTCACGTTGAACGTGGATTTGTAGTCGAGGTGCAGCTTCAGGTAGCTTTTCCCGTTGGAATTGCCCACAGCCTTGACGTACAGCGCATTCGTGCCGAGTCCGGTGTCGTAGAACGTTGTGACATCGGAGGACTTGTAGCGCCTGCCGGAGGTCGAGATAACGAAGTCGCCGGAAGCGGTCTTGTAGTAATCCAGACTGCCTGCCGGAAGCTGCGACAGCACCGGCGACGGGATATTTCCGGAGGTCTGGCTGTCGAACACCTGGGTGTAGTTGTTCAGTGTCTTTATGTAGGTAACGTACTCGCTGCTGGTGACTACCGGGGCGATGGTTCCGACTACCTCTCCGGTGCCCACGCTGGATTCGTCCACGAAGTTGCTTTCCACCTGCTTCGGAGGCTCCGGCTCGGCGTCTATCGTTATGCTTCCGCCGGTCATGTACTCCTCTATTCCGCGGTACACTGCGTAGTAGCTCACGCTGCCCAGGCTCTGCTGGGAGCCGACTATTCCCTCGGGGACGCGGTAATATCCCACAAACTTCGCGTAATCCGAGTTGGAGTCCAGGTCCTCGCTGGCTCCGGACTTCTCCTTCAGCGTCACGGTCTTTCCGGCGATGACGGCGGAAACGCTGCTTCCGCTGTATGCCACCGCCTCCAGGGTAACTCTGGAGCCGCCCTCGACCACGATGTCCTTGGTCTGCCCGATGGAGCGCAGCACGTCCACCTGGCGCTCTATAGTATAGTATATCTTCTTTCCCTTATGCTCAATGACAAAAGAGTTCCTGCCGACCTTGAGGTCCTTCTGAATGAAGAAGTTTCCTGCCTCGTTCAGCTTTACCCTGCTGCTGTCAAAGTACACGTCGAAGTTCTCGTCGAAAGTTCCCATGAACTTCACGGTGGAGTCATAGGTCACGAAGCTGGTCTGGGTCGGCGAGATCATCTGGAGTGAATCGAACAGCGTGCTCGTATTTATCTGCTCGTCGAAGTACTTCATCAGCGTGTCCGTGGAGCCGAGCAGGTTATCCCGCAGCCCCTGGAGGGAATTGAAGCAGCTTCCGCCGATGTCGTCGTAATCCTCCATAATGGAAAGCTGGCGCAGCAGCTGGTCCTCATACCAGCCGGAATACTGCCCTATCCTGTCGTTGAGGTGCAGCACATACATCTTCACGCCGTTCTGCTCCGCGAGGTCGTACCACCAGGATACCACGCTGTTGAATCCCAGGGAAGCGTCGCTGTCGGTGCCGTACGCCTTAACCATCACCATGTCCGCGTAACCCCGGCGGATATACTCCCGGGTGTCGCAGTTCCCGTCGTACAGCGCCTGGACGGTATCCGCAGTGGCGGAGCCCTCCTCATTGCTGGAGCTGTTCGCCCACATATCGGTTATCAGCAGTCCCACCGCCGTGGTATTGCTGGTGCGGCGGATAACCTCCGACACGGTGCGGATAATGTACTCGTTCGTTTCATACAGCCAGTTGCCGTAGCCTATTCCCGAGCCGCTGCGCATGTACTCCGCGTACATCTCCGGAGTGTCCTGCGTGTAGTAATCCGACAGGAGTATGCCCTCGCAGGCATACTTCATCACGAACTTGTGCACCGCCGCCGCAAATCCGGATTTCAGTCCGCCGCCCTGGGCGATAACATCGGCGACCAGCGAATCCACGTCCAGCTGAATATACGCCGACAGCCCGTATTCATGAGCCTTGTCGATCACCGTGCCCAGTACTCCCCTGCCGGATGTCATATCCAGGTCATAGTATTTCTTCCCGTTGGCGTCAGAATTTATGAGCACTGCGTTCATTTCATACCCGGAAATCTCATCGAACAGCGCCGGGAGTTCCTCCGCAAGCGCAGCGTCAGTGGTTTCCCCGGTGCAGAAATCCTTCCCCGGGAAGAGGGTGACAGCGCGCAGCCCGTTCGGCAGGAACACCATGCTCTCGCCGGAAACCAGGTCAGCAGCGGTGAGGTCGCTCTCCTGCTCCGCCGTAACTTCGGATTCCTCCACGGTCTGCTGCGGCTCCTCCGATGTCGGGAGCGCTGAAGCGGCGCCGGTCAGGATACTCAGCGATAAAACGGCGCCGAGCAGCCCTTTAAATAGTCTTTTCATTGCAATTCCCCATTATATCAGATCTTTCAGCGCGGATATCTCCTTGTTCACCGCGGCGCTCACCGAGCTTTCCGGCGAGAACACGCTGCGGTAGCTGTACAGTGCGAATCCGCCATAGGAACGGCACTTCTTCGCTGCGGCAAGCTGCCGGGAGATGATGTCGCTGTTGTTTATCCACTCGTATTTTCCGCTGCCCGCCCAGGTATCCTCGCAGCCCACCTTCGATACGGAAAGCCCGGCAACAAGCGGAATTCCGCCCTTCACCGCCAGAGCCTCCCACTCGTCCAGGGTCGCCTTGTACGGCGCCGCAGAATTCTCGAAGCCGTAATATATCTGCGGAATTATCATGTCCAGGTATCCGGAAGTCGTGCACCATTTGCGCACGTCGGCATACAGCTGGTTGTAATTATTATCGATGCGCCCCTGGACGCTCACGCTGAACAGCGCCGTTGGATTAGCGTCCTTCACCGCGCTGTAAAGCTCCTTCACCATTCGGTCGCAGTTGGCGAAGCGGAAATCCGACAGGCTGGAATAGCCGCTGGCGGAATACGCACTGCTGTCAAAGGAAGCGTCCGTTGTCGGGTAGAAATAGTCGTCAATATGCAGCCCGTCCACGTTATAATTCGCGAGTATTTCCGAAGCGCCGGCGGCGATAAGCTCCGTTACCTCCTCATACGCCGGATTCAGGTAATACGTCCCACTCACGTCAACGGCGTACTTCCCCTTCATTCCAGCAGCCGTCGCAAAGGAATACACCGGGAAGTTCCCATAGGAGCCTATCTGCCCGGTACTGCATGCCCTCAGCGGATTTATCCACGCCTGGAAAGACAGGCTGCAGCTGTGCGCCTCCTTCAGCATTACCGCCAGAGGGTCGTAGCCGGGGTCATTTCCGAGGGTTCCCGTTATGTACTTCGACCAGGGGAAAAGCTCCGACTTGTAGTAGGCGTCGCTGTGCGACCGCACATGGACGTACACAGTGTTTATCCCCAGGGAAACACAGTTATCGAACACCGCCGCAATATTCCTGCGGAAGCCCTCCTTCGACTGACCCTGCATTATCTCCGCAAGCTCGATGTAGCTTATCCAGATACCCTTGACCTCGGAGTAATTCACCGCCTGGTAACTGTTGCTGCCGTAGTCGTACTCCGGGATATCCGGCGCAGGGGCCGTCGTCGCGGTAGTCCCCCGGGTGGATTCCTCCTGACGTGAGGTCGCGGAGGTGCTGGTAGTGGCACTGGCAGTAGTCTGCGGCTTCTCCGTCCGGGAAGTCGCGGCGGCGGATTCCGCCGGCGTGCTCTTCTGCGTCGAAGCAGAAGTCTGCTGCTCCGGAGCGGATTCCTCCGGCGTGGTCTGCGCGGTGCTTTCCGCCGGGGAATCCGGCGTCCTTGCCGATGTCGTGGCAGGCGATTCCGGGACGCTTTCGGGGCTGTCCGTGGACTCCGCCGGAAGCTCCGCTGACGTGCCGGAGTAGTTCACTCCGCCGGAGCCGCCGAAATCCGCAATGCTGACCCCGGAGGAGCCGCCATGCGAACTGCACCCCGTCAGGAGCGCCGCCGCGAAGAATGCGCAGAATCCTCTTGCTATGTTATTTCTCATGTATGTATTTTCCTCAATTCAGCAGGCTTCCCCATTCGTTCGCCTGCTTTCTATCTTATGGTCACCACTAAAACCTCATGTAAGTTAAAATGTGCAGCATCCCAGTCGCCACGCTTTGAAAGACATACAACCATTTTAGGCGGCTTTACTAACTAGGGAAACGCCGCGCATAACCATTTATTGAATCTGACGCATGTATTGCTTGCATCTTTTTAAATTATCGCTTTTCAATCCGATTTTCAGGGCTGACATTATATTATGCAGATTTATTATAACATCGTTGCATAGAATTGTCAATACCAGACTCAAATCGGGTTTTGCAAAAAGAGTAATAAAGCGCAATATGCGCACAATCTTTATTTGATGTTACCTTTAGAGGCGAACTACTAAAATGATATAAGGTCACCTTTAAAAACCTCCTTCACGGCAGATTTCTATGACTTACATCATCTGCGTCGTTACCAAACCTGGAAATACATCAAGTAAACGCGTTATCCGTCTGAGGCGGATAACGCTGCGGTTTAGTTTCTGACACCTGTTATAGGTTATGTACAAAGTCTGCTCGCGTCCCAGTTTTTAGAGGTGACCATAAAAAATGAGAGGACCGAAATCCTCTCACAATTTATTCACGCACCAACATCAGCCCTTAACGTTGTAGTCCTCGCAGAGAGCGTTCATTGCGCTTAATAACTTAGCCATGTAAACGAACGGGCCAACAACGATAAGTGAACCCAGTACATTCCAGAGCCAATAAGTGGAAGCGCCGAACTCTATGGGAATGCCACGTCTTTTAAGTTCATTGCCGACTCTGTCAGAAAGGTTATGATACCATACGATTCCGCCAATGCCCAGTGTGAGACCGGCAACCAGGAAGCACAGCAGACAGAAATGCATCGTTCTCCTGTTATCATAGCGTGAAGCTATGAGATTGATCCTCTCGGAAATAGAGGACATGACAACGATCGGATAAATACCCAGAGTGATAATGCCCAGGAAAATGTACTTTACCAGGGAATAGTTAGCCTTCAGCTTAAGCGCAGGAGCGTTGGAATAATTAGCATTCTGTACTCCATTAGTCAGCGCACCGCATGCAGGACAAGCAACAGCACCATCTGCCATTTCGCTACCGCAATTTGTACAAACCATAATAAATTCTCCTTTTTATGTATTTCATCGTTGTATCCCGATGAGATTGGTTTAATTATACACAATAAGCCACATTTTGTCAATACATTTACACACAAATTTATATCTTTTGAGTAATATTAGCGATTTTAACAAATTTGATTACCTTTTATTGTAGGCTCTTCCAATAAAAAACCTCCCTGCAGCACAGGGAGGTTCTGGTATTATTTGGTGTGGTCAAGGTTGAAGTTGCAGTTTTCATGGAACCGCTTGCTTTCCTTTGCGCCTTTTCCCGGCTTTCTGTCGTCGGGGTGAAGCTCGGTGTGCAGCTCAACATCCTGCGGCTTCTTGTTTCCACGGACGAGGTCAGCGTCCTGCTTCATCGTGTGAGTTTTCTTTTCACTCATAGCGCCACCGGCTCTGCATTAAACGCAGCCCTGAGCCTTCATAGCCTCTGCAACCTTCAGGAAGCCGGCGATGTTAGCGCCTGCCATGTAGTTGCCGGGCATGCCGTACTCCTTGGCAGCCTCGTCGCAGCTCTTGAAGATGGATACCATGATGTTGTGGAGCTTCTCGTCAACTTCCTCGAAGGTCCAGCTGTATCTGATGGAGTTCTGGCTCATCTCAAGACCGGAGGTAGCTACGCCGCCTGCGTTTGCAGCCTTTGCAGGACCGTAGAGCATCTTGTTAGCGAAGTAAACCTCGATAGCCTCAGGAGTAGAAGGCATGTTAGCGCCCTCTGCTACTGCATATACGCCGTTCTCAGCGAGGTTCTTGGCGAAGTCGCCGTTGATCTCGTTCTGGGTTGCGCAGGGCAGAGCGATGTCAGCCTTGATCTTAGCGCCCCAGACGCTGCCATCGTGGTACTCAGCGTTCTTGTGAGATGTTCTGTTGACATACTCCTTGATTCTGCCGCGCTCAACTTCCTTGATCTGCTTAACAACATCAAGTTCAATGCCGTCCGGGTCGTAGATATATCCGTTAGAATCGGATACGGTAACTACCTTGCCGCCAAGCTCAGTAGCCTTCTTGGTTGCGTAGATAGCAACGTTGCCGGATCCGGAGATGATAACAGTCTGATCCTTGAAGCTCTTGCCGTTAGCCTTGAGCATCTCGTCAGTGAAGTAGCACAGACCAAAGCCGGTAGCCTCGGTTCTTGCGAGAGAACCGCCGTATGTAAGGCCCTTACCAGTGAGAACGCCGGAGAACTCGTCGCGGATTCTCTTGTACTGACCGAACATGTAGCCGATCTCACGTCCGCCGGTACCGATATCGCCGGCAGGAACGTCGCAGTCAGGACCGATGTGTCTGCAAAGCTCAGTCATGAAGCTCTGGCAGAAACGCATAACCTCTCCGTCGGACTTGCCCTTAGGGTCGAAGTCGGAACCGCCCTTGCCGCCGCCCATAGGAAGGGTGGTCAGGGAGTTCTTGAAGATCTGCTCGAAGCCGAGGAACTTGATGATACCGATATATACGGAGGGGTGGAGTCTGATACCACCCTTGTACGGACCGATCGCGGAGTTGAACTGGATACGGAAACCTCTGTTTACCTGTACCTTGCCGTTGTCGTCTACCCACGGAACGCGGAAGATGATCTGTCTCTCAGGCTCAACGATTCTGTCGAATACGCCTGCGTCGATGAGGTCCTGTCTCTTTTCAGCAACCGGCTGAAGGGTCTCAAAAACCTCTGTAACTGCCTGAATGAACTCGGGCTCGCCGGGGTTTCTCTTCTTTACGGTCTCCAGTAAGTCTGCGAGATACTTGTTAGTTAACGCCATTGTTAAGCAACCTCCTAAATAAATTCCTCCGCAGGCGGTATATGCTCCGGTCTTTCTCGGCGTCTCTGCCTGAATGTGCCGCAGCCCTACGGACTGTATTCATTATACAACATGTTCTATGATTTTGCAAGATGATTTTGAGATTTTTTCATCACAAAAATGCTTTTTGTTGACTTACAACAATACAGCCGTGCTCAAATTGGATACATTGCACAGTATTATTTACTAAAAAAACCTGCTTCGTAGCTGCAATCCTGCAAAAACGCGCAGAAATCCACTTGGTTTCCAGTTAATGCAATTGTGCCGGCGCACAGAACGAACGGCGCTGTAAAGCCATCCAAGTGCAATGCATACATGCCACATAGGATTTGTTATATGTCCCAGTACACGTCCCAAAGCCGCTTTATGAAATATTGCAAACAAAAAATTTCATTTTGCTGGCTAGAAAAACGAGGTTCGATGCTTTTTCTCTCCCTGTGTCAAAAAAATTGCAGTTACCCCCTTGACAACACCAAGTAACTTGTGATATAATTTGTTCATACAAAACTGCGTTCATGAACACGGTAATTTGTGAACAGAGGAGTGATCAAAGTGGCTGACATTATAAAAGTCCTCGAGCGAGCGCGCTCCATGGAGCTTGAAGTATCCACTCAGCTGGAGCATATAGAACGCCTGGAGCGTATCGCAAAACGTGCACATGATTCCACTGCATATGCACAACAGACCGTTGAAAAGCTCGCCCGGCTGGAAAGGCAGCTGAACGACTGGATCGACCTGATGTGCGACGCAAAGGCGGACGCCCTGCGCTATATCAGCTTCCTGACCGGAGAGGAGCGCAGCGTTATCGAAGGATACTACATACTGGCAAAGAACTGGCAGCAGCTTTCGTACGACCTGTACATGAGCGAACGGCGCGTATTCATGCTGCGGAAAAGCGCCCTTGAGAAGCTTCTGAAAAGGTACGGCGGAGATATTCCGCGCGGCGATGGAAAAAACGCCGCACGAGCCTAACTCACACAACTGAAAGGAGAACAATATGGGAATCGGCACAAGGATACGCGCCCTCAGGGAACGCGAGGGAATAACGCAGGAGGAACTTGCCCGGCGGCTTGGAGTGACTCCGTCTGCGGTGGGAAACTACGAACGTGAGATAAGTCACCCCAAGGAGGAGGTGCTCTACCGGCTGTTCACCGCGCTTTCCTGCGAGCCAAACGAGCTGTTCGCGGATTACTACAACGCGAAGCTTTCACCGGCGCAGATACATCTCGCAAGGTACCGTGAACTCGACGAGCATGGACGGGAGCTTGTGGACGCCTGCACCGAAATAGAATACCGCAGGTGCACCGACGGACTGACTGCAGTCGCCGCAAGGAGCTTCTCCCGGGATCCCTCCCAGCACACGCTGCGGCTTAAAAGGCGCGAGGGCGCCGGGAGCATACTCGACCAGCCGGACGACAGAAAGGACAAGCTATGACAGGTACTCAGGCACTTATCCGCGCCGGGGCGGAATCCCTCCCGACGAGCATTTACTCCCTGGCGGACTGCTTTGGGATAAAGATAGTCACCTACGACGAGTTCACGCGGGTCTACGACATCTCCCGGCAGGAGCTCTACACCTACGCCAGCCGGGGCGGATTCAGCCTGCTCACCGACGGGAGGTTCCTTTGCGTGCTGAACACCTGCCTGTGCCACCAGCCGCGCCGGAAATGGACTGCCGCACATGAACTGGGGCACATACTTTCCGGACACATCGTCAGCGAAAGCAGCGCTCCCACCCCGGCGCAGGAGAAGGAAGCCGACCGCTTCGCCGCAGAGGTACTTGCGCCGCTGCCTGTCCTGCATTTCTGCGGAGTTTCCTCCGCTGCCGAGATAGAGCGCCTGTGTGGGATCTCACGGCAGGCGGCGGAAATACGGTTCACGGAGCTTACACGGCTGCGCCGGGAGCAGGAGGACCTATACCGCTCCGGACTGCGGAACATTGCGGATTTCTCCGCCGACGAGATCCCGGAATACACCGAGCCCCGGAGCGTATTCCTCCGCCGGGACATCGACAGGGAGCTTTTCGTGCAGTTCTCGCCGTTCATCAGCAACTACATCAGCCACCGCGCCGCGCACGACGGATATGAACAGTATCTGGCGAGGAACAGCCGCCAGCCTATGGCGATATAAAAACGGACTGCAACATTATCATTACGTTGCAGTCCAATATTATTTTACTGATCCAGTCTGAAATGCACCGGGATTCCGTTGCGGTACTCCACCTGTGGCTCTCCCTGGATAAGCGGCAGGAAATAATTCAGCGCGTCCACTGTAACGTTATTCCCGGCTTCGTTTATCCACTCCCGGGGGAACTTCTTCTCCTGGTTCGCGACCTTGTTGATGTCCGCTGCCACAATCTCCACGCGGTAGGGATTGTTGCTGATACGATGGAACGCCATCATAACTCCGCTTCTGCCGTACTCCAGCGCGAACTGCACCGCTTCCCTGCCGATCCGCTCAGCCTCGTTTATATCGGTAAGGGAGGCTATATGGGAGCTGCACCGCTGCATTACGTTAAGCTCGATGGAGCGCACCTTGCAGCCGATGTTTTCCTTGGTGTATTCCTCCAGCCACTTCCCGATTCCGGAAAGGTACTTATGCCCGAATGCGTCCACCGCCTCGGAGGAGTGGAATCCATCGCCGGGGGTGATTCCCTCGGACACCGCCACGATCACCGCCTTGTATCGAAGCTGCGCCTGCTTGACGTCCTCAAGGTACTTCTCGGGGGAGAACTCACCCTCCGGGAGATATATCATGTGCGGCGCAGGCTCGCCGTTTGCGCGCAGTACGCAGGAACTTGCCGCCAGCCAGCCGGCGTCCCTGCCCATGATCTCAACTATGGTGACCGAGGGAATGGAATACACGCGGCTGTCGCGGATTATCTCCTGGAGGGTCGCAGCAACGTACTTCGCCGCAGAGCCGAATCCCGGAGTGTGGTCGGTTTCAGTAACGTCGTTGTCGATGGTCTTTGGAACACCAATGACGCGGATTCGTATATCCTTTGCCGTGAAGTAGCTGTGCAGCTTCATAACGGTGTCCATCGAGTCATTTCCGCCGATGTAGAAGAATGCCCGGATATTGTGGCGGTTGAACACCTCTGTAATGCGGAGGTAATCCGTTTCGTCCTCGTGCCAGTCCTTCAGCTTGAATCGGCAGGAGCCGAGTATCGTTGACGGCGTGGTCATGAGCAGCTGCTTGTCATGGTCGTCCATCAGTATGCTGCGCAGATTCAGCAGTCTGTCGCCGAGGATACCCTCGATTCCATTTTCGGCGCCGAATATCTCGTCTACCTCGCTGTTCTGCTCCGCGCCGTTGAATACGCCGGTCAGACTCGCATTTATGGCGGCTGTGGGACCGCCGGACTGTGCCACTGCAATATTGAACATTCTTTCGTCCTCCTGAATTATCTCTGTGGGAAAATCCTGATATAATTTTAGCATATTGTTATATAATTTTCAATAGCCGTAATAGACAAAAAGCCGGGGATATATTCCCGAATGGCTGTGCACATAAACAATAACACTCAATATCTTGTCCACCGTAGAACGAATCATACGGGCAGAAAAATACAGGGGCTGTTCTGGCAGCCCCTGCAGGTTTTATTTCAATGAACCCTCGCCGCCCATCAGGCGCGTCAGTTCCTCTATCCTCTCGACAGGGAACGGCGGCTCGCAAAGCGGCTTCAAAGCAATGCTCATTATCTTCATGGGATTGTCGTCCGCGGCTGTGCGGTTACTGGACAGCGCTCCGCAGCGGCGGCAGCGGTGTATCACCGCACACTCTCCGTTATTCCTTACCCACAGCGCTATCGCGTCCATTATTCCGCCGCACTCCGACTGGCGGTCCCCCGGCTCGTTGTCCACATGCAGGCTCGTCAGGCAGTTCGGGCAGTGATTCCGGTGGTCACTCCCGGCGCCTGCCGGCACCACTGTCCTTCCGCAGACGCGGCAGGTGAATACCTCGCTGCAGGGGTGATTCCTGTAATATCCCTTTTCGTATTGCTTGCGTTTATTTTCACGGTTCATGTCGTTTCCTCCATACAGTATCCGAAGTTTACCTCAGGTACCGGGAGGAATGCAGTCCGCAAACCTCCCGGTCAGCGAACAATCTCCGATTTAGAATTACTCAAAAAAACTCTCCTTATTATACATTCACACCAAAGCCGCGGCAGATAGCCTCAAGTCCGCCCTGGTAGCCTGCGCCTACTGCGTTGAATTTCCACTCGCCGTTGTGGCGGTAAAGCTCCGCAATTATCAGCGCCGTTTCAATGGAATAGTCCTCGGTAAGGTCGTAGCGGATAAGCTCCTCGCCGTTTTCGGGATTGTACACCCTGATGAAGGCATTGCTCACCTGACCGAAGTTCTGACTGCGCGTTTCCGCGTCGTAAATAGTTACTGCGAATGCGATCCTGTCGATGTTCTGCGGAACAAGGCTGAGGTCGATCTTTATTGTTTCATCATCGCCGTCGCCTGCGCCGTCACGGTTGTCGCCGGTATGCTCCACAGCACCGGATGAATGCTTCAGATTGCCGTAGAACACAAAATCCCCGTCTGAAGTTACCTTGCCGTTGCTTCCCAGCAGAAATACCTCGGTGTCAAGGTCGAATGCGGATCCGCTGTCGAATCCGTTCACGTCCCAGCCAAGACCTGCGTTGATCTTTGTCAGCCCGGGGTTGCTCTTTGTGAGCTCCACTTTCTGACCCTTTACAAGATTGACCATAATATATACCTCTCTTTCAGAATTCAAATATATCACCGGATTTCCGGAGATCATTCATTCACTGGTTTGCCCTCCCGGGCAAGCCGCTCGCGTTCTGCCTGGGGAAGTCTGAGATAGCTCGGCATGAGCGCCGCCGGGTCTATCTGCTCCTTACCCTGCGCCGCGAAGCACACGCCGCTTCCGCGCTGAAACCGCAGAGGGTACGGCGCAAGATCGTATTTCTGCTCCGTTGCCTTGTGTGCCAACTCTGCGCCGTCGCCGGCGAGTATCACCCTGCCGGATATGGAATCCAGCTCCTTTGCAAGATCCTCCAGGCGTATTGCCCGGTCGTCGCACAGGCGCGTAATGACTCCGCCCTCGCTGCGGAATACAGCATTGTACACCTGACCGCAGCGTGCGTCCATGCAGCAGACTATCGTGCCGTCGATACCCGGGAAATTATACGCGATCGCCTCAAGCGAGGAAACCGCGATACACTTCTTCCCGGCGCCGAAGCACATTCCCTTCACAGTGGAAACCCCGATACGCAGCCCGGTGAATGAACCCGGACCCACAGTCACCGCCGCTGCGTCAAGGTCGTCTACAGTCACACCAGCGCATTTCATCATGCTCTCCACCATCGGGAGCAGCGTCTGTGAATGCGTATGCTTTGTGTTAAGAAACTGCTCTGCGATTATCCTGCCGCTGTCGTCCATAAGCGCGCAGCCGGCGGATACCGCGGAACTGTCTATGCCTAGTATCATGATGTCACTTCCTTATCGGGTCACAGGTATTCCCTGTCCTCAAGTTCGTTGCAGAAAGGCTTCAGACCCTTGCTCTCCATGTAATTGGTGAACGTATCAGCATTGTCAGCAGATATACATACGCCTGTCCAGAGAGCGCCGCAGTCCTCGCATACGCGGACAGTTTCTCCGGTCTTGACGACCTTCGCCCGTACCACTTCGCCGGAGCACTGAGGGCAGATTATTTGTCCGCTGACCTTTATACAACGCTCTGTTTCGCCGGATTTCTCAATGCGAATTTTCAGTATCGTCCGTGAGGAATCCCCGGAAAGCTCCTGCTCCAGCCCCTCAATATTCTCGCTCCACTCCGCCGCGATAATTCCGCCGCGGTCGAGGTAATCCAGGAATCCGATGGCATACAGGTCGTCATAGCTGTCGATACGGTACAGGTCGAAGTGGAACAGAGGAATACGCCCCTCCGGGTACTCGTTCACCAGCGCGAAAGTCGGACTCGTGACCGGGTCGGTGATACCAAGCGCCGCCGCGATTCCCTTTGTAAAAGTGGTTTTCCCGGCTCCCATGTCGCCCTCGTACAATATTATATCCCCTGCTTTCAGCCGGGAGGTCACTTCTGCGGCAATGCGTGCGGTATCCCCCGGGCTGTGAGACAGGTACTCAACATATTCTTCCATCAGAACAGACCTGTGATCTTTCCGTCTTCGTCAACATCGATGTTGTCCGCAGCAGGTACTTTCGGCAGTCCCGGCATTACCATGACGTCGCCGGTGTAGACTACCACGAACCCTGCGCCGGCGGACGCCCTGACATCGCTGACGGTGATGGAGAAGTGCTCCGGCTTGCCAAGCTTCGCCGGGTCGTCGGACAGGGAGTACTGCGTCTTGGCAACACACACGGGAACTCTGTCCAGACCGAGATCCTCGATCTCCTTGAGCGCCTTTGCAGCCTTGGGCGCGAAGTTCACGCCGTCTGCGCGGTAGATCTCCTTTGCGATGATGTCCAGCTTCTCGCGGACGGTGAGCTTCTCATCGTAAAGCGGTTTGTATTCGCTCTTTGTGCTTTCAATGGTTTCAACGACTGCGTTTGCAAGCTCGATTCCGCCCTCGCCGCCCTTGAGGAACACGTCGGAGAATGCTACCTTTGCGCCGTGCTTCTCGCAGTAATCCTTGACTACTGCGATCTCGGCGTCGGTATCGGTGTAGAAGTGGTTGATCGCAACGACTACCGGCACGCCGAACTTTCTGAGATTCTCAATGTGCACGCCCAGGTTCACGATTCCCTTTTCGAGGGCTTCAACGTTCTCCTTGGTGAGGTCGGGCTTTGCAACTCCGCCGTTATACTTCAGCGCGCGGATAGTCGCTACCAGTACGGTGCAGTCCGGCTTCAGTCCGGCGCAGCGGCACTTGATGTCGAAGAACTTCTCTGCGCCGAGGTCGGAGCCGAATCCTGCCTCGGTGATGGTGTAATCCGCCAGCTTCAGTGCGAGCTTTGTTGCGCGGACTGAATTACAGCCGTGGGCGATATTCGCGAACGGACCGCCGTGGATAAGCGCCGGATTGCCCTCCAGCGTCTGGACGAGGTTCGGATTGATGGCGTCCCTGAGCAGGGCGGTCATTGCGCCCACCGCGTGGAGATCACGGGCGAACACCGGTGCGCCGGAATATGTGTAGGCAACCAGGATATTGCCCAGGCGCTCCTTGAGGTCCTCCAGATCAGTCGCCAGGCAGAGGATAGCCATGATCTCGCTGGCAACGGTGATCTGGAAGTGATCCTCGCGGGGAATTCCGTTCACCTTGCCGCCCATGCCGATAACGATATTGCGCAGCGCTCTGTCATTCATGTCCAGGACGCGCTTGAACAGTATCCTGCGGACGTCTATCCCGAGGGCGTTACCCTGCTGGATATGGTTATCCATGAGGGCTGCGAGCAGATTGTTAGCAGCAGTGATGGCGTGCATGTCGCCGGTGAAGTGCAGGTTGATGTCCTCCATCGGGACCACCTGGGAGTATCCGCCGCCGGCTGCGCCGCCCTTGATTCCGAACACAGGACCGAGGGACGGCTCACGCAGTGCCAGGATAGCCTTCCTGCCGGTCTTGTTCATGGCTTCGCACAGACCAACGGAAGTCGTGGTCTTTCCCTCGCCTGCCGGGGTAGGATTGATGGCGGTCACAAGTATCAGCTTCCCGTCCGGCTTATCAGCAAGTCTGTTGAACAGCTTCTGGTTCAGCTTTGCCTTGTAGTGACCGTACTGCTCTACCTCGTCCTCCTCAATTCCGAGATTTGCCGCGATCTCGGTTATCTTCTTCATCTTCGCCTGCTGTGCGATCTCAATATCTGTAAGCATTTTGTGTCCTCCGTTATTACATGAGAGTTATCTGGTCTATGTCTTCGTCTGTCGCCGTTCCTGCCGAGGGAATGGACTTGATACGCAGCGCTTCCACGTCCTTTACGCCGCTCTTATCCGCCGGATAAGCCCCGGCAAGCTCCGCCTTCGTCAGGCGCATTACCTGCACGCCCTGAGTGTCACGCGCAGCCTTTGGAAGCACCAGCGCCGTATTGAACGTCAGCGCCTTTCCTGCCGTGGATTTCAGGACGAAATCCGCGTCGTCCCTGATGAGGAATATCCCAACCAGCTCCGACAGGTCGGAATACGCACCAGAAAGCTTCTTGCGGCGAGTCTTGGTTTCGTAGCTGGAAAGCGGCACCTTGGCGCACTTTCCGTTCCGGAAGAACATCACGAGGGTTTCGCTATAGTCCTCCGTCACCGCCATGAACCGTATACTCTCGCCGTCGTCGAATCCCAGCTTCGCAGGAATGTAATCTCCCATCACGCTCGCCTTGGTTTCGTCGAAATCCGCGCAGCGCGTCTTGTATACCTGGAACTTGTCCGTGAAGAACAGCAGCTCCGCGCCGCCGTTTACCTCGCCGGAATAGATTATCTCGTCGTTCTCCTTTAGCTTGTGCTGACTGCTCATGCGCAGGGACTGCGGCGTGATCTTCTTGAAATAGCCCTCCCGGGTGAGGAATATGTTCACCGGGCCGTACTTCACCGGCTCCTCGACCACCGCCGCGGATTCCTCCACATCGTAGAGGAACATCGTGCGCCGCGGCTGACCGTACTTCTTGGATATATCCCGGAGTTCCTCGATTATCAGCTTGTTCACACGGTTGTCGTTTCCGAGGATATCCTCCATGTCCGCGATCTCGTTCTCAAGATCCGCAGTTTCCTGGGTGCGCTTGAGGATATATTCCCGGTTGATGTGACGCAGCTTTATTTCCGCAACGTACTCCGCCTGAACCTCGTCTATCCCGAATCCTATCATCAGATTCGGAACTACCTCGGATTCCTCGTCGGTTTCGCGAATCAGCTTTATCGCGTAGTCAATGTCCATCAGTATCTTCTTCAGACCGTTCAGCAGATGGAGCTTCTCCTTCTTCTTCTTTAGATCGAACGCCACGCGGCGCTTAACGCAGCTGCGGCGGAATATGGTCCACTCGTTCAGTATCTCATATACTCCCATAACACGCGGAGATCCGTTTATGAGCACGTTGAAATTACAGTTGAAGTTGTCCTGCAGCGGAGTCAGCCTGAACAGCTTGTTCATAACCGCGTCGGGATCCTGTCCCTTTTTCAGGTCGAACGCCAGGCGCAGACCGGAAAGGTCAGTTTCATCGCGGACGTCGGAAATTTCCTTGACCTTGCCGTCCTTGACAAGCTCGACAACCTTGTCGATTATCGCTTCAATAGTGGTGGTCGGAGGTATCTGCGTGACCTCAATACAGCGCGCGTCCTGGTCGTAGTTGTACACAGCGCGCACCTTTACAGCGCCGGTTCCGGTGCGGTAGATCTTGTTCATCTCGGCTTCGTCGTAGACAATGTAGCCGCCGCCCGGGAAATCCGGACCTTTGAGTGTGGAAAGCGCGTTGTGCTCCGGGTCCTTCATCAGCGCGATGGTGGTTTCACATATCTCGCTGAGATTGAAGGAGCATATGTTGCTCGCCATGGATACCGCAAGACCGAAGTTGTTGTTGACCAGCACCGCCGGGTATCGCACCGGGAACAGGCTCGGCTCCAGCATGGTGTTGTCGTAATTCGGCACCATATCCACGGAGTCCTTGTCGATCTCGGCGAAAAGCTCGCCGCTTATCGGCTCCAGCTTCGCCTCGGTGTATCGGGAAGCCGCATACGCCATATCCCTGGAATACGCCTTGCCGAAGTTGCCCTTGCTGTCAACGTATGGGTGCAGCAGCGCTTCGTTGCCGCGCGCCAGTCTTACCATGGTTTCGTATATCGCGGCGTCGCCATGGGGATTCAGCCGCATGGTCTGACCGACGATATTCGCGGACTTCGTGCGGTTTCCGGTCAGAAGTCCCATTTTATACATCGTATAGAGCAGCTTGCGGTGAGAGGGCTTGAAGCCGTCTATCTCCGGCAGCGCACGGCTGACGATGACGCTCATCGCATAGGGCATGTAGTTCTCCTCCAGAGTGCTTACTATGTCCTTCTGCTCGACTATTCCGCTGCCCTCAATGTACGCTCCGGATATCGGGGAGCTGAACTTCCTGGGCTGCTTCTTTGGAGTGTTTTTCTTCAATTCTATCTTCCTTTGATTTAACTGATATCTGCCGCCGCGAGGTACCTGCTGCCGTTCTCCCTTATGAACCGCTTACGTCCCTCAAGGTCGTTGCCGAGAAGCACGTCGAACATCTCCCGGGTAGCCTCCACATCAGTAGGATTCACCTTTATCAGGCGGCGCGTTTCGGGATTCATGGTGGTAAGGCTCATCATGTCCGGGTCGTTCTCGCCAAGACCTTTGCTTCGCTGAATAGTGTACTTTGCGTCGCCTATCATGCCGAGTATCTTCGTCTTTTCCGGCTCGGTGTAGGCAAAGTAGGTGCGCTCCTTAGTGGTTATCTCATACAGCGGAGATTCCGCGATGTAGACATAGCCCTTCTCGATGAGCGTGGGGCAAAGTTCCTGTATCATCGTGAGTATCAGCGTGCGTATCTGGAATCCGTCCTCATCGGCATCGGTGCATATTACTATCTTGTTCCAGCGCAGATTGTCCAGGTTGAATGTTGAAAGCTGCCTGTTAGCCTTGGTTTTTACCTCCACGCCGCAGCCCAGTACCTTTATCAGGTTGGTGATGATCTCGCTCTTGAATATCTTGTCGTAGCTTGCCTTCAGACAGTTCAGTATCTTACCGCGGACCGGAATGACCGCCTGGAACTCCGCGTCGCGCGCGAGCTTTACCGAACCCAGCGCGGAATCACCCTCCACGATGTAGACTTCGCGGCGGGACACATCCTTGCTGCGGCAATCCACGAACTTGTCTATGCGGTTGGTGAGGTCGATGGTTCCGGTGAGCTTCTGGAGCGTACTCTGGCGCACCTTGTCGGCGTTCTCACGGGACCGCTTGTTAATAAGCACCTGGGTGCCTATCTTCACGGCTTCGTCCGGATTCTCCAGGAAATAGACCTCAAGCTGGTGCTTGAGCCACTCGGTCATCGCCTCGGTGATGAACTCGTTGGTGACCGCCTTTTTCGTCTGGTTCTCGTAGCTTGCCTGGGTGGAGAAGTTGTTGGAAATAAACACCAGGCAGTCCTCGACATCCTCCCACTTTATGCTCTTCTCGCCCTTGTTGTACTTGTTCCCGTTCTTGAGGTAGCCGTCGATCTGGGACAGGAACGCCTTCTGGAGCGCCTTCTGCGGACTTCCGCCGTGCTCCAGCCAGCTGGAATTGTGGTAGTGCTCGATGAACTGGACTTCCTTGCTGAACGTGAACGCGACGTTCATCTTCAGCTTGTATTCGTCCTTGTCCTCACGGTCACGACCCTGGCGCTCGGCAGTCCAGTGCTGCGGCGTAGTCAGGGATTTATCGCCGACCACCTCCAGCAGGTAGTCGCTGATCCCGTTCTCGTAGCAGTATATCTGCTCGGTGAACGTGCCGTCCTCGTGCTCGTCCTTGAGGACAAGCTCCACGCCGTCGTTCACCACCGCCTGTCTGCGGAGGATATCCGCGAGGTACTCCGCGCCGATATCTATATCGGTAAACACCTCCAGGTCGGGCTTCCAGTGTATTTTGGTTCCGGTAGTTCCATCGCCCCGGGACTTCTTGAATCCGCGCTCGTCCTGGGTCACGTTGAATCCCTTTTCGAAGCGCAGGGAGTAGTTCCACTGACCGCGGCGGCTCTCTACCTCCATGTATTCGCTGGAGAACTGGGTAGCACAGAGTCCCAGACCGTTAAGTCCCAGCGCAAAGGAGTAATTTCCGCCGGAGTTATTATTATACTTGCTGCCGGCGTACAGCGTACAGAATGCCAGCTCCCAGTTATATTTATCCTCAGCCTTGTTGAAATCTATCGGGATACCTCTGCCGAAGTCCTCAACGGTTATGGACTTGTCGGCGTGCAGCGTAATGATTATGCGCTTTCCGTAGCCCTCGCGCGCCTCGTCGATGGAGTTCGAGATTATCTCGAACACCGAGTGGCGGCAGCCGTCAACACTGTCCGAGCCGAAAATTACGCCCGGGCGCAGACGAACCTGGTCCGGTCCCTTCAGCGACACAAGGTCGTTGTAATTGTTTTCCTTTGCCATTTATGCATCTCCTGTTTACCGCAGCAATGCCGCAAACGGGCACAAAACTGCATTATCTTATTTAGTATATCACAAATCCAGGAAAAATGCAAGCCCAATGTTCGCACCGATTGACAAATCCGCCCGGGCATTGTATAATTAGTGAAAGACCAACACGAAGGAGAACGACAATGAAAAAAGCGATAATATTCGACCTTGACGGAACTCTCTGGGACAGTTCCGAGAGCGTGTGCGGCTCCTGGAACGAGGTATTCCGCCGCTACCCGGAAATAGACCGCGTGCTCACCCCGGCGGACGTCCGCGGATTCATGGGAAAGACGCTGGAGCAAATATTCCCCATCGCGCTGCCGGACACCCCCGATGAGCTTCGCCGGAGGGTGCTGCGTGAATGCGTGGAGTATGAGCTGGAATACATCGCGCGGCACGGCGGAAAGCTGTACCCGAAGCTCCGGGAAACGCTGGAGCTCCTCCGGAAGGAATACACGCTGATCATCGTCAGCAACTGCCAGGTGGGGTACATCGAGTGCTTCCTGGATTTCGCCGGAATGCACGACCTGTTCGACGACCACGAGAGCGCCGGGGGCACGGGTCTTTCCAAGGGCGAGAATATCCGGCTGGTTATCCGGCGGAATTCCATCGACAGGGCGGTTTACGTCGGGGACACCCAGGGCGACCTGGATTCTGCGGATTTCGCCGGAATACCGTTTATCCGCGCCGCCTATGGATTCGGTCAGATGAACCGGGCTGTGCCGGAAATACGTTCCTTTGAGGAACTCCCGGAAAAGGCGGCGGAGATACTATAATAAAAAGGGAAGCGTTACCGCTTCCCTTTCGTGCATATCAGTAATAATTATAATAGCTCCTCAATGGAACAGCAGGCGAAGTACCAACAACGATTCCGGAGCTGGTAATGCCGGCAGTTTTTCCGTTCCACTCGAAATAATCATCGAAAAAGCCATTGTAGATGTACGGCATGTCAACACCTTCAACAAGGTAGGTCTGATCACTGGTATATGCAACCGCTGTGCACATTCCGCCAGTCAGTACAACATGAATAGCCGCATTGTTCATATCAGGGAATAATCTGGCTAACTCAATGCAAAGAAGCGTTTCAGCATTATACACATTATCCTTGGAATCAGAGGAAGTCACTCCCCTTGCTCCGCCTCCCCATACGATATTGCTGCCAGTTCTGTAATTGTCAGAATCAGCAGAGGTACAGGACCATACTCCGCCCGAAACCGTTATATCCAGAGAATCAATATTGTAATCACCGAACTTCATGCCATATCCACTTGTATCCGCATTTGTAAGGAATGTGCTAACGTTATTCTTTATTGCAGCAGCCGTGGAATTAGCCGCGGTGACCCTGTCGGAATCAATATACCCCTTGACGGTCGGAGTGTAAATGCTGTCGATTATCGCGTACTTTTCAGCAAGCTTCCCGATGTGATCCATGAGGTCAGAGTTGATCTCGTTCAGCATGTCGCTGTCGGTGGGGTCGTACAGCTTGTAATTATTGCCCGGCTTGGGAGCCACGGTTCCTGCGGCGTCGTAATCAATGTTCAGCATTACCTTGCCGTAGTCGTCGCTGCTCACTCCGGCGGAAATCTTCATTCCCTGGCCGTTCGGGGAGATGGAGAGCAGGAGCTTCGCGCCGCCGATTCTGCTAATGTCGCCGCTTATGTCATACAGCTCGCCGGCGTCAAGGCTCATCTCGAAATCGCCTTTGATGCAGGGCATGCCGAACGCGGTCATCATGCCGAAGTTCTTGTAATCCACGGTGTAAGTCTGGACGTTGGAATAATATCTGTCGGTGATCACCAGCTTCGCTGTTCCCTCGCTGGCGGATTTACCCTCGGCATTGAACCTGACATACTCAGTATCGCCTTCCTTATAGGAGAAAGCGGCATCCTTACCGTTGGAAATGAAGATGGTATTGACATCGTCCATCTTAATTCCGACGCCGGCAAGAGTATTGTTGTTGTTCATGTACGCCGTGATCCTGTACTCATCGCCGCCGTCGTAATACTCATTGAGGTACTCGATTTCGGAGTTGTTATTCTCAATGACGTACTCAATACCGGATATAAAATCATCGGCGTCAGTTCCGCTTATCTGGGACATGTATCTGACGAAACTGCTGTCGTTCTTCATTACTTCCAGAACGACGTTGTAAAGCTCGTAAGCGTCAGCCACATTCAGCGTGATCTCGACCTTCATGCCGTCGAATTCCACGCCCCTGACGAGGTCGCTGCCGGTGGTGTACTTGTACTTGTAGTTCTCAAACAGCGGTCTTGTCTTCTGCTTTATTTTCTGCTCAAGCGCGCTGAAGTTGTAGCTGCTGACAGTCCCGGAAGTACGGCTGTCCATATCGAGCGTAGGAAGCTCGCCCTTGATACCGATGTCGGAAATCCCCGGCAGTATCACTGTGTAGGTGCCGTCCTTTTCATAGCGCACCTGCGCCGCAGCAATGGTATCGCTGCCTATAGTGAGGGAAGCCGCGCCCTCGATGGTGTCGTTCTCCACCTTCTCGGCTGCCGTGAACTTCAGGTCGGATATCGACTTCAGTATCTCGTCGATATCGACGCTGCTGCCGACCAAGCTCTCGATGGCGTCCTTGCCGTCACTGTTGAGCTGGACGTCCGCGGAAACGGTCATCTGCACGCCGGACGTACCGATGTAGCTCTGGAGTATCTGGGAATAGTACTCCAACGCCAGGGTGTCCTTGTAGTTGTAGTATGTATCGTAGCCGCTGTCATAATACAGGCGGTTGATGGCGCTCTGGGCGCTCATCATGTTTCCTGCGGCATTGAGCGACTTGTTCAGTATTTCCCCGGTCTTTCCGCTGGTCAGCGTGCCTATCACCATTTCGTGCGCGTAGCCTGCGTCGCCAAGCGCGGAATGCGTGAAGAACGCCTTGTTGCAGTTGTACACGATAAGCCCGGTTCCGGCGAGGACTACCACGCCGCCGGCTATGCACGCTGCCGGCAGGAACTTTCTGAACTTGCCCGGCTTCTTAATAGGCTTCACTGCCTGGGGATACGCGGAATACGCCTCCGGCATTACGCCGGGCTGCTGCGGTATTCCCTGGTAGGGATTCGCACCCTGCGCCGGTATCCCGGTATTCTGCACCGGAGCGCCGTTCGGATACCCCTGGGGCTGCGCGCCCTGGGGGAATGCCGCGCCCTGCACCGGAACGCCCGGCTGTACCGGAGCACTCGCCGGAGCAGCGGAGGGCTGAGTTCCCTGCGCCGCACGATAATAGGAATTCATAAGATCATTGACTGCGCCGGTGCCACCGTTATTTACGGGGGCAGGCGCTCCCTGCTCGGGCTCGCTTACGCCGACAGGGGCTCCGCAGGCGGTACAGAATTTCATACCTGCACCAAGCTGCGCACCGCACTTTTCACAAAACATAACCAATCTCCTTTTAAATACGCATTACGTCGGGAATCGACGATAGATTACAGATTCAGTATAACACAACGAATGCTATTTGTCAATCAAAATCTGGAATTTACAACAAGTGTTGCAGAAATTTCCGGAAAAGCGCTGATTACATTGCGGTTTGTTTCCTCAATGCCCGGCTGGAATGCATCAGCATATACACAGCCATCGACAGCACAGTCAGGCAGACAGCCGCGCCGACGATACTGTTCATTATCATACGGAAATTGCTGTCGCCGCTGCCAAACCTGGAAGTCAGCGCATTCTGGAGCGTGAACAGCGACATGAGCGCTCCGGCGAGGTTCAGTGCCTTGGAAGCGGACAGCACCGGGCTGTTCAGCCGCCGGAACTTCACAATGTTCACGATGGAGAGCGTAAGTATATAGAAGGTGTAAGCCGCGGTTATGTAGATGATGGAGCCTGGGTATGCGATGGTGTGTTCCTCCCGGATAAGCTGGACCACCATCACCTGAATACCGACATTCAACAGGAACATAAGACAGCCGCACTGCCGGTAACCTTTCAGTTCTCGGATACGGCGCCGTTCTCCGCTCAGCTTCTGGGATTTCCGCCAGCTGCGCACAAGGAGCAGCCTGGATATTCCGAAGATGATGTAATACCCGGCAACCGCCGCGAACCACTGGGACTGGTAGAATATCGCCGCAGCGCCCTTGAATACCGCAAACAGAGTGCTCATCATAAGTCCCTGGTACAGCGACAGTTCCCCACGGAACCGGAAATCGCTGATGAACAGGCTTGCGATAGGATTGCTCTGCGCCCACCGCCACACGCGGCTCCCGTGTAATCTCCGCATGACCAGCTTGGACACGTCGCTCATGCCTACGATGAGCACCGCAAGCGAATATGCGGATATCAGATATATCGTATATTCCATCGCCGGGAACAATCCACGATTATTCAAAGCGATAATACACAGCACCATCGTTGCAGGGGAAAGAACAAGGATAACCCCCGGCGGAAGCAGGAAAGCCCTCTTTATCGCCGGGGTAAGTTTTCTGATATATTTCAGCAGCTTTTCCCAAAGTTCTTTCATCTGTCCGCCTCCTTTCCGCATAATATGTCTATTTTATACTACCACAGAATTGTTATCTTTTTGTTAACTTTTCAGGCATGAACTGACAATTAATCAGACCGGAACAATACTGCTTTACAAATCCGCGGAATAATGATATAATATCAAGTATGAAAACCAACGCAGGAGGACAAAATGGATCCGAGAAAGCATTTCAGCGCACTTAACATAATCCACAGGATAATCGAGGAAAAGGTACAGCCGGGCGATATCTGTATTGACGCCACCGCCGGCCGCGGAAACGACACGCTGTTCCTGGCAAAGCTGGTGGGCGAAACCGGGCACGTCACCGCCTTTGACATACAGCAGGACGCAGTGGACAGCACCCGGGCGCTGCTTGAAGCAAACGGAATGTCCGACCGCGCGGACGTACTGCTGAAGAGCCACAGCGAAATGGACGAAGTATGCGAGGAGGGCACGGTGTCCTGCATTACGTTCAACTTCGGCTGGCTCCCCAAGGGCGACCACAACATATTCACCAACAAATCCACAAGCATTCCAGCGATAGAAAAAGGAATGAAGCTGCTCAAGAGCGGCGGAATCATGACGCTGATAATCTACTACGGCAGGGAAACAGGATTTGAGGAGCGCGACGCCCTGCTGGAATATCTGCCCACCATCGACAGCGGAAGATACACCGTCATTGAAATGCCCTTTGTCAACCGCCCGAACTGTCCGCCTATTCCCATCGTGATACTCAAGGATATGTAAACGCAACAGCCGCCGTAAATAATTTACGGCGGCTGTTCTATTTATGCGCTTACTCCTCGGCGCTCTCCTCTTTCCTGTGCGTCTTGACCACGAACGCAAAGTAGATTATGTGGAAGAGCCAAACTCCCCCGAGTATCATGCATGGTATGTAAACCTCCCGTGCGAACATCACCGCGAATCCCACTGCCATCAGCAGGGTGACGGTTATCATCACCTTTATCTTGGTGCGCTTCGTCATTCCCTGCCCATTCACGAAGCTCTCCAGGTCGTTCTTATACAGCTTCGTCCCACGGAACCACCTGTCCAGCCGTTCGGAGCTTTTCGCAAAGCAAACCGCCGCCAGCATCAGAAACGGAAATGCCGGCAGAAGCGGAAGCACTGCGCCCACAGCGCCGAGTCCAACGCCTATGCAGCCTGTAATTATAAGAATAGCCTTCTTCACTTGTTCATCTCCAGTCTTCGTTTTTCCTTCTTGCTCTCAACAACATGCCGAACCGCCATTACCGGGTGGTAAAGCAGCATTCTCGGTCCCGAGAACCGCATTACCTCGCGTATCTTCTCGCGCATTTCCGGCTTATAGCAGTGCACCCGGCAGTTCGAGCAGAATGTCTTGGTTTCCATGAACGGGCAGCGGTCGCTGCGCTGCACCGCGTAATCCGAAAGCGCCTGGCACTCGGCGCACAATCCGCCGGAGGTGTGGTGCCTTTTCCTGCAATACAGCCGTATCATGAGCGATACCGTCTTTTTTTCGCGCTCGCGCTTTTTGTCAGCATTCATGCATTATTCCTTTCTCGACGCGGTAAACACGGTCGGCAACCGCCATCGTGCTCTCACGGTGCGAAACAAGGATTATGCTCCTGCTGCGCTTCTGCTCCCGGAGCGCTTTCAGTATGATACCCTCGTTTATGCTGTCCACATTGCTGGTCGGCTCGTCCAGGAGTATCAGGCTGCTTCCGCGCAGGAACGCCCTCGCAAGTCCCAGGCGCTGCTTCTCCCCGGCGGAAAGATTGTCGCCGAGCGCCCCGACCCGGGTCTTGTATCCCTCCGGCAGCGACATGACGAAATCGTGTATCGACGCCATTTGGCAGGCTTCCTCAATCTCCTGCTGAGTGGCTTCTGGCTTCGCAATGCGCAGGTTGTCCTCGATGGATTCATCGAACAGGTATGTCGTCTGGCTGACCATGGTCACGTTGTCCAGCAGGCTGGTGCCGTCTATTCTGTCGATGTCCGTGCCGTTGTAGGCAATAGTTCCCCGGTTCTTCTGCCAGAATCGCAGCAGCAGCTTCAGGAACGTGGATTTTCCGCAGCCGCTCTCGCCCACTATTCCGATAATCTCGCCCTTGCCAGCGTGCATACAGATATCGGACAGCACCGGATTTTTCCCGTCGTAGGAGAACGAAAGCTCCCTGACGTTCAGGTTGTCAAAAGTGAATTCCTCGCCGTTCTCCACAGGCTCAACCGCAGGCTTTTCGGAGAGCAGATTCAGCACTCTGTCGCCGCTTGCAAAGGTCTGCGTGAGATTCCCCGGGAGGGCGGAAATCGCGATTACCGGTCCGAAGGACCCGAACACCGCCGTCACTCCTATGATCATTCTGCCGACGGAGAGCATTCCGCAGCCGACCAGGAGCACGCCCACTGCAAGCGCCGCGATTATCGCCAGGGATACCGTCAGCTCCGTGGCGGCGGCAGCCCGGGTGATGTCCTTCTTCATTTTCCGGGTTTCTTCGAGGAGGACGTCGGAACGGCGGTCAACCTCTGCCTTGCGGCTTTCGCCGGCGTTGTTCAGGACGATCTCCTTGATTCCCTTTATGCTGTCCAGAAAGAACGCGTTGAATCCCGCGAACTCAGCGCGGTATCTCACGCCGCTTTCCTTCAGCCGTGCCGAGGATATCAGCGGCAGCGCTATTCCAACCGCCGCGTATCCCAGAAGCGCCACAAGCGCCAGGTACCAGTGGGCGATATTACCAACGAAGATGAATACTGCCAGCGACACTATTACAGCAATGCATATCGGCGAAATAGTATGCGCATAGAACACCTCCAGGGTTTCGATATCCGAGGTTATCATCGCGATTATCGAACCTTTCTGCTTGCTCTCAAGCTTTGCCGGGCACAGAGTGCGCAGCGCTCCGAAAATCCTGCTGCGCAGCACGGCAAGCAGGCGGAATGCGATGTAGTGATTCCCGTACTGCTCCAGGTAGCGCAGCAGTCCGCGCAGTACTCCGCAGCCTATCGCGAGCGCGATTATCCAGCCGTAGGAAAGCGCGATAGCTTCGCCCATGACCTTCGCAACTCCCACCGCGCCGAAAAGCGTAACGCCCATGGCGCAGAAAAATCCCAGGGAGCCGTTTATTACCGCGAGCACCATTATGTATGCCAGGCTCCCGAGCAGCATGACAAGGCTCGCCATTATCCTGGCGCCGCTCCTGCGTATCGACTTCTTCATTCTGCCACCTCCGTATAGCCATTTTCCAGTGCCTTCTGTGCCGTATACAGCGCGAAATATCCGCCCTGCTGCTCCATCAGCGCGGCATGCGTGCCGCTCTCCCGGACCTCGCCGTTATCCATGTAGTATATCAGGTCGGACGGCACCACGTTTTCCAGGCGGTGGGAGATAACGATAACGCTTTTCATCCCGGACAGCGCCTTTATATTCCGCATTATGACGGATTCGCTCTCAATGTCGATATTGCTCGTCGCCTCATCAAAAATGTAGATATCCTTATCCGCCACAAGATTTACCGCAAGGGCGAGCCGCTGCTTCTGACCGCCGGAAATATTCGCGCCGTCCTCGGTCACTGCCTTGTCCAGTCCTCCGTTTTCGCGAATAAAATCCGCCAGGTTCACCTGCTCCAGCGCGGACATTATCTCGTCGTCCGTGACGTCCTTTTTCGCCAGCCGGAAGTTCTCCCGGACGGTCGTGTTGAACACATAGGTATTGCAGCTGACCACCGCCACCCGGGAATAATACGCCTCCCGGGAGAGGCTCTCCAGCGGCTTTCCGCCTGCGACCACAGTTCCGGAGCCGGGGCGGAGCGCTCCGGTCAGCAGTCCCACCGCCGTGGATTTTCCACAGCCGCTCTCGCCGACGATAGCCGTCATTCCAACCGCCGGGAATTTCATGCTCACATTCCGGAGCACGCTGCGCTCGCCGTCGTAGCTGAAGGTCACGTTGTCCAGCCGGAGTTCGGTGCCGGAAAGCTCCTCATCTCCCCAGACGGGATCCGGCTGCGCCAGGAGGGAGAGTATCTTTTTACCTGCGCTGACTCCGTTCATCGCCACATGGAACGCCGAGCCGAATGCACGCAGCGGCAGGAAGAACTCCACCGCCACCAGTATCAGGAACAGCGCGTAAACCGGCGGAAGTCCGCGGTATGCGGCTCCCGTGACAGCGAACGCGATACCAAGTCCGGCGCCGCCGTATGCCACCATGTCCATGATCGTGGTGCTTGCCAGCTGCATTACCAGGACCTTCATGGTGATCTTCCGGAATTCCTCCGCGCTGCGGTTCATCTTCTCATGCCGGGCGGCGTCCGCACGGAATATTTTCAGCTCGCGCAGTCCCTGTACGCTGTCCAGGAAGCTGTCGCCCATAGAAGTGTACTTCCCCCAGTATTTCGCGAATATCTTCTTGGCGTACTTCGACACCGCGATGATGGACACTGGGATAAGCGGTACGCAGCAGATAAGCGCCACCGCCACCCTCCAGTCGATCCATACTGTCGCCAGGAAAAGCACAAACGGCGCCAGCATGGCATAGAAGAACTGCGGAATATACGAGGAATAGTACAGGTCAAGCTGCTCGATCCCCTCCATTGCCACCTGGGTCAGCCCGGCAATGCTCATTCCATCGGTGCTCCGTACTCCCAACCTTACTATTTTGTCGTAGGTCTTTTCCCGGAGGTCCTTTTTAGCTTTCCTGCCGAGAATATCCCTCAGATTTCCGGAAACCCGGCTCGCGGCATAACGCACGATTATCCCGCCTGCCGCCAGCAGCGCCGGCATGAGGTAGGCTCCCGGCTCCGCCTGCTGCGTCAGCAGATATATCGCTGTGCAAATCCCGGCGGTAATCGAGAGATTCGCCAGAAGCCCAGTCATCATGACCGCCACGGTGTAAAATATGTATTTTCTGTTGCCGCCCAGAAGCCGCAGCAATTCCTTATCCAGCATGTCTTTTCTCCTTTTCCGACTTTATGAATTCCGTCAGCGCCGATATGCTCTCATCGCTGAACGCGCATATCGCTCCTGCGGCGTCGCGCCTTGCCGTGTCCGCAGGCACCCGGCAATTCTTCTCAAGATGTCCGCTGAGCCAGCCTATGAGTATGTTATATTTCTCCAGCGTATCGCTGCCTCTCTGCGTCATTATCACACGATTTCTCGCGTCCCGGGCGATAAGACTATCATGTTCCAGACGCTCCACCGCCTTGAATACACTGACTTTAGTCACGTCCATCGCGGCGGCAATGGCACTGAGCCGTATTCCCACAGTCCCATCGTACAGCCCGTTTATCGTTTGCAGATACCTGTATTCCGACAATGTCATACGAACCTCCTGGTTAGATTTGGCTAACTTAGCTTTGCACTCAAAACTGCTTTGGTTAGTATGCAATAAGCGAGTTAGTTATAAATAACAGTATATATGATTATAACACAGCCAGTCCGGTTTGTCAATAAAAAGTTAGCCGCTAGTTAACGGAATTTTTTCTGGAATATAAAGGGGCTCCCGGGCAGTATTCACGCCCGGGAGCGGATATATTGTCGGGAATTTCAGCCGAGCGCCGTGTCAAGACTCATCATGATAATGAATCCAACGGCGAAAGCGACTGTACCGATATTGGAGTGCGGCTCCCCGGACATTTCCGGGATAAGCTCCTCCACGACGACGTAGATCATTGCGCCGGCTGCAAAGCTGAGCAGGTAAGGAAGTACCGGCACCACGAATCCGGACAGCAGCACCGTCAGCACTGCCGCGACCGGCTCCACCGCTCCGGAAAGCGTTCCCAGCAGGAACGCCTTCCCCTTGCCCATTCCCGAGGAACGCAGCGGCATGGAGATTATCGCGCCCTCCGGGAAGTTCTGTATAGCGATTCCAAGGGAAAGCGCCAGGGCGCTGGCGGCAGCGATATTTGCGCCGCCGCTTGCAAGCCCGGCGTATACGACTCCCACCGCCATTCCCTCCGGAATGTTGTGCAGGGTGACCGCCAGGAGGAGCATGGTGTTCTTCCCCAGGGTGCTGCGGTGCCCCTCCGGCGTGTCGGAATTCATGTGCTGGTGCGGAATCACCTGGTCGAGGATCAGCAGGAACAGTATTCCGAGAGCGAATCCCACCGCCGCCGGAATGAAGCTCAGCCTGCCCATTGCGGCGGACTGCTCCATCGCCGGGATAAGCAGGCTCCACACCGAGGCGGCGGTCATGACGCCTGCCGCGAATCCGGTCAGGCTCCTCTGCACAAGGAAGTGCGGCTCCCTGCGCAGGAAGAACACGCAGGCGGACCCGGCGGTAGTCCCGATAAACGGTATCAGTATGCCATATATTATCTGCGTAAACATTGTAATTCTCCTTTCAGTTAGTTATCGCTAACTCATTATATCACAAATCCCCCTGTCTTGCAACAGTAAACGCGACATTTGTAAGTTCTGACTAACCGACACTCTCCTGCTGAAATATTTTCGCCGGAATTCACAAAAAGTGCTTCCGCCCATTGACAACCGTCGAAGTATGTGGTATTATAACAGTGTTATATAACAGTGTTATACAAGAAGGAGAGTCAGCATGCCCGACGAAAACAACACCCTTGAAAGGATAATTTCCGCTGGTGCGGCTGAATTCCTCAGCAAGGGATTCCAGCGCGCTTCACTGCGGAACATAGTCAAGGACGCCGGAGTTACCACCGGGGCTTTCTACGGCTACTTTTCCAGCAAGGTGGAGCTGTTCAACGCCCTCGCCGCCCCCGTCGATCATTTCATGGAGGAATACCGCAAGGTGCAGAACATGTTCGCCAGCCTTCCGCCGGAATCCCAGCGGAGCCACCTGGGAGTGACCTCCAGCAGCTGGATGATGGACATGATAGACTATCTCTACGAGAACAAGACCGCATTCCGACTGGTGCTCACCTGCTCCGAGGGGACAAAATACGCCGCCTTCATGGACGAGATAGTGCGTATCGAGGTGGAAGCCACACATAAATTCTACGAGGTGCTGCGCTCCCAGGGAATTAATGTCCCGGATATTGACCAGGATCTTGAGCACGTTATCGTCAGCGGAATGTTCGCTTCCTACTTTGAGCTGATAATCCACGACCTCCCCCGGGAAAAGAGCCGGGATTACGTCCGGCAGATGTACATTTTCCAGGCGGCAGGCTGGTCGAAGCTCATGGGAATCCCGGACGTTGCAGGAGCGGACGACCTGTTCACATAAACAAGTAAACAAGCCGCAGCTTACAAACTGCGGCTACAGATAAACCAAAGAGTTAGCTCGGGCTAACAAAAGGAGGAACATCAACTTGAAGAAGAAATCAGATCTTTCTGTGCTGATGGGATACGCCGGAAAGCACAGGGTGCTCACCTATCTTTCGTGGGTGCTCGCCGGAATAAGCGCTGTGATCGCACTGGTTCCGTTCTGGTATCTCTGGAGGATAATCAGGGAGGTCCTGGACGTCAGTCCGGATTTCAGCCAGGCGGTACACATCAGCGAATGGGGCTGGGCTGCCATGGGATTCTCGGCGCTGGCTTTCCTTGTGTACATTGCCGCGCTGCTCTGCTCGCACCTGGCGGCATTCCGCGTTGCGACCAACCTGCGTATCGCCATGACGCGGCACATCGCCGGGCTTCCGCTGGGATTCGCCGAGAACTTCGGCACCGGTAAGCTCCGCAAGATAATCAACGAATGCAGCGGCGCGACCGAAACCTACCTCGCGCATATGCTCCCGGATACGGTGACAGCCTACATCACGCCGGTGGCCCTGCTGGTGCTCATGATGGTATTCGACTGGCGCCTGGGACTCCTCAGCCTTGTACCGGCGGTGCTGGCTTTCGTCATCATGATGGTGTTCATGACCGGTAAGTCCCTCAAGAAGAGCATGACTGAATACCAGGACGCGCTCAACGACATGTCCAACGAGGCGGTGGAATACGTCCGCGGAATCCCCGTCGTAAAGACCTTCGGGCAGACCGTGTTCTCCTTCAGGAAATTCAAGGGCGCGATCGACCGCTACGGCGAATGGACCATCAGATACACGAATCAGCTCCGGCTGCCGATGATGTTCCTGACCACCGCCGTGAACGCCGTTTTCGCAATGCTCATCGCTGCGGCGATATGGTTCACCGCGGACGGTGTGTCCAATGAGTTCCTGCTGAACCTCATGTTCTACATCATCATAACTCCGCTGCTGACTGTTACTCTCACGAAGATCATGTTCAACAGCGAGAACAAGATGGTCGTATCCGACGCCATCAGCCGTATCGACAGCGTGATGTCCATGGAGCCGCTCTCCCAGGGCAGCGCTCCCGTGAAGCCCGCGGATCACTCCGTGGAGCTGCGGAACGTATCCTACAGCTACGACGGCAGCAATAAGGCGCTGGACGGTATCTCACTGAAGATAGTCTCCGGACAGACCTGCGCGTTCGTAGGGCCCTCCGGCGGCGGAAAAACTACACTCGCGAACATAATCTCCCGGTTCTTCGACGCGGACAGCGGCGAAGTGCTCATCGGCGGCGTGAACGTCCGGGATTTCCCCAAGGAACAGCTGATGGATATGGTTTCCTTCGTATTCCAGAACAGCCGCCTTATTAAGGGAACGATCCTCGAAAACGTGCGAATGGCTCGTCCGGAAGCCTCGGACGATGAGGTGCTGCGTGCGCTTGAAGCGGCGCAGTGCGGCGATATTCTCGAAAAGCTGCCGGACGGAGTGAACACCATTATCGGCACCGGCGGTATCTACCTTTCCGGAGGCGAGCAGCAGCGCGTCGCAATAGCCCGGGTGATCCTCAAGGATTCCCCCGTGGTTATCCTCGATGAAGCGACCGCATTCGCCGACCCGGACAACGAGGTACGGGTGCAGAAGGCATTCGCCGAACTTCTCAAAGGCAGGACAGTTATCATGATAGCCCACAGGCTGTCCACCGTCATCAACGCCGACAGGATATTCGTGCTTGCTGACGGAAAGATCGCGGAATCCGGCAGCGGCGCGGAGCTTTCCTCCGGGGACGGAATATTCGCGAAGATGTGGAGCGACTACAGAAAGTCGGTTGACTGGAAGATCGAAAAGGAGGGCGCAAGATGATAAAGTACTTACAGCGCCGTTTCGCCCTCAGCGAACGCGGAGCACATGATCTCATAAAGGGCGTGGTCGGCTGCGTGCTCCAGAACATTGCATTCATGCTGCCGGTGTCGCTGCTGTATTTCACGGTGAGCGACCTCATGAACGGCGGAATAACGGGTAACAGGGTTTGGTTCTATATAATAGGCATTGCAGTGTGCCTGCTGCTGATATTCTTCATCACACATTTCCAGTATAATTCAACATTCCTTGCGACATATGTTGAAAGCGGCGTACGCCGTATCTCCATCGCGGAAAAGCTCCGAAAGATCCCTCTTTCATTCTTCGGCAGGAAGGACCTCGCGGACCTCACCAGCACCATTATGAACGACTGTGCACTGCTGGAAACTGCGTTCTCCCACTTCGTGCCTCCACTTGCGGGTGCGATGATCTCCACAACGCTCATTTCAATAAGCCTGTTCTTCTTCAACTGGAAGATGGCGCTTGCGGCGCTGTGGGTGCTGCCGGTGGCTTTCCTGGTCGTCGGCTGCACCAACCGCGTTCAGCACGCTATGCACAAGAAGTCCATGGCGGCGAAAATGGCGTGCGCAGACGGAATCCAGGAGTGCCTTGAAACCATGCGCGACCTCAAGGCGAACAACGCCGAGGACTCCTACCTTGACGGGCTGGAATCCAAGATCCGAGCCGTGGAAAAGCGCTCCATCATCTCCGAGCTGAGCACCGCAGTTTTCGTAAGCTCCTCGGGCATAATCCTGAAGCTGGGTATCGCTTCCGTTGCCATCACCGGCGGTGCGCTGCTCATTTCCGGGGAAATAGACGTGCTGACTTTCTTCATGTTCATTATCGTGGCTTCCAGGCTGTATGATCCCCTACAGGGCGCGCTGAACAACCTTGCGGCGGTAATCTCCACAAAGGCGGCGGTGGACCGCATGAACGAGATACTCGACCAGCCCGTGCAGGAAGGCTCCGACAAGCTCACGAACTCCGGCTGCGATATCGTGTTCGATCACGTTGGATTTTCCTACAAGGAGGGAGAGAATGTACTTAACGACGTTTCCTTTACGGCGAAGCAGGGTGAAGTCACCGCCCTCGTCGGACCCTCCGGCGGCGGAAAAACCACGGTATCCCGGCTCGCGGCGAGATTCTGGGACTGCACCAACGGTAAGATCACCGTGGGCAGCATGGACGTTGACCGCACTGACCCCGAAACGCTTCTCCGGCTGTACTCCATCGTATTCCAGGACGTAACGCTGTTCAACAACACGATCATGGAGAATATCCGCCTTGGCAGGAAAGACGCCACAGACGAGGAAGTAATAGCGGCTGCGAAGCTGGCTAACTGCGATGAATTCGCCGAGAAGCTCCCGAACGGGTACAATACTGAGATCGGCGAGAACGGCTGCGAACTTTCCGGCGGCGAGCGCCAGCGTATTTCCATCGCCCGGGCATTCCTGAAAAACGCCCCCGTGATACTCATGGACGAAGCGACAGCCTCCTTGGACGTGGAGAACGAAACGCTTATCCAGACCGCGCTGTCAAGGCTCATCAAGGACAAGACCGTTCTGATGATCGCCCACAGAATGCGCACCGTTGCCGGCGCTGACCACATCGTCGTGCTTGAAAACGGCAGGTCCGCCGAGCAGGGCGCTCCCTCGGAGCTGCTGAAAAACGGCGGCACTTTCGCAAGAATGTGCTCCCTCCAGAACGAAAGCGCAAGCTGGACTATCTGATTCAGGACAGCCTCTCTGCATCAAATTTCCGTTCCCACTTCTTGCTTTTTATCTGCGGCGTTAATACTTGACAAACTGATTGTAATGTGCTATACTATGGTAAAGATATCCGGACGAATCATGAAAGCGAGGTCTTTTTATGGAAATGGATATTGCTGCCCTGTCCATGAATATGGCAATGGCAAACTTACAGAATGGTATTTCCGTAGGCATGATGAAAAAGACTATGGAAGCCAACGAACAGAGCATGGAAGCTATCACCGATATGCTGAACAATATGCCCTCCCCAGACGGAAAGGGAACTGTCCTGAATGTCAAGGCTTAATTCAAAGCTCTGCTGACCGCTCAGAAATGGGCGGTCTTTTTGATTAAATCAAGGAGTGCACAGAAATGGACTGGATAACCAACGCCGACTTCAAGATACTCTATTTTATTCACGACAGCCTGTCCTGCGGATTCATGGATTTCCTAATGCCCAAGATAACATACCTCACCGAAATGGGGGCGGTATGGATTCTGGCGGCGCTGCTGTTCCTGGTATTCCGGAAATACCGCGCAAGTATTGCCATCGCCGGCGGAATGGCCGGTGGACTGCTTGTGGGGAATCTCCTGCTGAAACACCTCGTGGCGCGCTCGCGTCCCTGCTGGATTGACACGGCGTTCCCGATGCTCGTGGACGTCCCGAAGGATTTCTCCTTCCCCTCCGCGCACGCAATGATCTCGTTCGCGGCTGCCGTCGCAATATTCCACTACAACAGGAAGGCTGGTATCGCCGCGCTGGTGGTCGCCTCGCTCATCGCGTTCTCGCGGCTGTACCTGTTCGTGCACTTCCCCTCGGACGTGCTTGTCGGCACGCTCATCGGGATCGGTCTTGGTATCGCCGCTTTCATCGTCACCGACAGGATTGCCGATAAGATTCGGAAGAACAAGTCCGGCGCAAAGGCATAAAATACGCTCCGCCCAGAAAATTTCCGGGCGGATTTGCTTTTCCTATTGACAAAATATTCCCGGCGTGCTATAATCTCATTAAGATATCATTTTGATATCAAACAACAATATTTATCCGGGAGGTCAGACTTATGAAAACCATAGAAAAAATGAACTACGAAGAAAAGGAACTGAATGCCCCCAACGGCTGGGCGGTGCTGTTCATCACGATCATTCTGTATATTGCCGCCATATTCGGGGTCGTATACTGCTCCGCGCACACAAACGAATACAGCTTCGGAGTGTATGATATAGAAATGATAATTTGCATAATCTGGCTGTGTATCGGCTGGTTTCCGCTTATCGGACTGCGCATAATCAAGCCGAATGAAGCCCTGGTACTCACCCTGTTCGGAAAATATATCGGTACCATAAAGCATGAAGGATTCTTCTTCGTCAACATATTCAGCGTGCCCGTGACCACAAAGTCCCAGTCCGGCGGAAAGCCCGGAATGCCGCGCCCCAAGGTTTCCCTCAAGGCGATGACCCACGACAACCGCAAGCAGAAGATAAACGACCAGATGGGCAATCCCATAGAGGTGGGAATTGTAGTCATCTGGCGCGTTACAAATACCGCGAAGGCGCTGTTCAACGTTGACGATTACGAGGACTTCCTGTCTATCCAGGCAGATTCCACGCTGCGCGACGTAGTGCGCTGCTATCCGTATGATTCCACGGATTCCGACGAGATGTCCCTGCGCGGCTCCTCCCAGGAGGTCTGCGAGAAGCTCAAGGCGACGCTCCAGGAGCGCGTTGACAACGCCGGTCTGGAGATAATCGAAACCCGTATAACTCACCTCGCATACGCTCCGGAGATCGCAGCAGCAATGCTCCAGCGCCAGCAGGCGACCGCAATAATCGAAGCGCGCCAGAAGATAGTTGACGGCGCAGTCGGAATGGTAGAAATGGCGCTGAACAAGCTGAGTGAAAGCAATGTCTGCGAGCTGGACGAGGAACGCAAGGCACAGATGGTATCCAATCTGCTGGTGGTACTCTGCGGCAACAAGGACGCGCAGCCCATCGTGAACAGCGGCTCCATCTATTGAGGCGGATATGAATGAGATAGTATTCTCCGGGGAAGCGATAGCGGCGCATGCGGTCATTGCGGTGCTGTGTATCCTTATCCCGGTCGGGGCGGCGCTGGTATGGCGGTTCTGCCTGAAGAAAGGCTCCATGAGATACACCTTCATCGGGGCGGGAATGTTCTTCCTGTTTGCGATAATCCTGGAGCGGCTGCTGCACCAGGCAATGCTGCCGCTGGTGAGTGGGAATGTACTGCTGTACACTCTCTACGGCGCGCTTGCAGCCGGAATATTTGAGGAAACCGCGCGGTATATCAGCTTCCGGTTCCTGATGAAATACAGCCGGAGCGCCGAGAACGCCGTATCCTACGGGCTTGGTCACGGCGGATTCGAAGCGATATATATCGCCGGGATCACCTCCATAAGCGTGCTGATGATGGCTGCTGAAATAAGATCCTCCGGCACCGCCCAGATGATCCAGAACTTCACCGGCGGCAGCGAAGCTGTCGCAGAACAGCTGAGAGCGCAGCTTTTGGGATTCTCCCAGATGACAATACCGACGGCACTCATCTCGGTTTTTGAGCGTATCGTAGCGATGGCGCTGCACGTTTCCCTTTCGGTGCTGGTGATGGAATCCGTCATGGTAAAGGGAAAGGCGTGGCTGTATCCTGCGGCGATAGCGATACACGCGCTGATGGACGTCCCTGCCCTGCTGTATCAGTCGGGAAAGATTCCCCTGTTAGTCTGCGAAGCGATTATGACAGCGTTCACCGCCGTGTGGGTATTCGTGGCGATACGGTACTACAAGGCGCTCCGGGCAAAATAACATGACAGGAGGTAAGCTGCATGGCAGACAGCGAAAAGAAGGATAAAAAGCAGATACCTCTGCGGTTATCGACAACCCTTTACAACGAACTGATGAAATGGGCGGAGGATGACTTTCGCTCGGTTAACGGGCAGATAGAATACCTGCTGACGGAGTGCGTGAAGTACCGCAGGAAGCACTCAGACAAAAAGGAGGACGAGGAATGAACGACAACATTCTCTTTCTGATCTGCTATATTCCCACGCCGGTGATCCTGATGATAGCCGGGCTGGTAATGTGGAGGGCGCCTGCGCCCTACGGCTCTTCCATGGGCTACAGGACGCGGCGGTCCTGCTCCGGCGCAGAAGCCTGGGACTTCTCCCAGGTATTCTGGGGGCGGCTCATGACATTCATCAGCATTCCGGTGATCGCGATTTCTGCGGTCGCAGGCGTGATCCAGATACGGATCAATGCTGACGAAAACACCGGGCTGCTGATATTCTGTATCGTCATGGCGGTTCAGATTATCCCTATCTTCATCACGATACGAGTCACGGAATCCGAATTAAAGAAAAGATTCAACATTAAATAAACTCAGGGCGAAGCAGTTCAGCTTCGCCCTGTTGCGTTACATCGTGATTATCTCAGCCGCCGAGAGCAGCTCGCAGTCCCGGGAGTCGTGGGTGACCAGAATGACCGTTTTCCCGGCGGTCATCTTCCTGCACCACCCGGCGGTCTTTTCCCGGGTGGATTCGTCCAGCCCCTTGAAAGGCTCGTCCAGCACCAGCACGGAGTACTCCGCCAGCAGCGCCCTCACGAGCGCTGTGCGCCGCTTCATTCCGCCGGAGAATTCACGCACCGGCTTCCCGGAGCAGTCCGCAAGTCCCACGGCAGCGAGGGCGGAGTCTATCTCCTCCCGGCTGCGGCTGTTCCCGGTGACCAGCCGGATATTTGCCGCCGCGGTGAGATTCTCGCACAGCCTGTCCTCCTGGAATACCGCGGAATACCACGCACCCTCCGCACCGTCGATCCTGCCGGAGTCCGGCGGCAGCAGTCCGCAGAGTATCCGCAGCAGCGTGGTCTTTCCGCAGCCGGAGGCTCCCATTACCGCCGTGGTCCTCCCTGCCGGGAAATCCTGCGTGAACCCGGAGAGCACAGTCAGTCCGCCGAAGCGCCGGGTGACGGACTCCGCGCGAAGTCCCACCGGTGGAAGTTCACGCCGCGCAGCATTCCCACGCAGTCCCCTTCCGCCGGATACCGCCCGGACGGCAATATCAACCAGCAGCAGGAACACCTTCTCGCTCAGCCAGCTGAGGAGTATCACCGCGATAGTCCACGCGAAAAGGTCAGCCGTTTCGAGATATATTTTCGCGCTGTACAGCTTTTCGCCGATGGAACCGCCGGGTATTCCGATAAGCTCCGCCGCCGTTCCGCTCTTCCAGCTCAGCCCTATTGAGAGCCGGGCGGCATTGCGGAAATACGGCAGCAGCTGCGAAAGATACACCCCGGTGAATCTGCGCACCGCCGGCACCCGGAACAGCCTTGCCATTTCGGTAAGCCCGGGGTCAAGGTTCTCTATCCCCTCAAGCATGCCGGAATACACCACCGGCAGCGTTATAAGAAAAGATATCAGCACCGATAGATTCCGGGATGTCACCCATATCAGCGCCAGCACCGTGATACTCGCCACGGGAACCGCCTTCACTGCCGACATGAGCGGAGCCAGCAACTGCTTCACAATACGGGATTTCCCGGCGGCGAGCGCCAGGAGGGTGCCGGTCAGCGTGCCCATGGCGAATCCCAGAAGAATTCTGCCGGAGGAGAATCCCACGCTGCGCCGGAAATCCGCAGATGGCAGCAGCTGTAGAAGCCTTTCCGCCGCCCTCACCGGGGACACCAACAATATTTCCTGATGCAGCAGCATTGCGCCGACCTGCCACAATACCAGCCAGAACAGCACGCACAGCGCCGCAGTGATTCGCTTCTTCACCGTCCGTTACGCGCCGTAATAGAAGTCGTCGCCGGGGAGTGCGCCGCCTACCGCCGCAGCCGAGCTTTCAAACAGCACGCCGAGATATCCGGAGAGCTTCTCCTTCATCTCCGTGCCAGAAATGAACACGATATTGCAGCTGGGAAGCGCCTTTTCAGCCACCGCCGCCGGAACTATGTCGAACTTCCCGATGAGCTGCGCCGCATCCGCAGTGTTGTCTTTGACGTACTCCACGGAGGAGCTGTACTCGTTCAGGAATTCATTCACCGCCGCCGGATAAGCCTCGATGAACTCCGTGCGCGCTATCACAACGCCGGTGACGAGGGCGCTGCCGTTGTTAAGCGAAGCCCACTCCTCGTTCAGGTCGAGCACCACGTTCACACCCTCGCTCTTGGTCTGCGCCGTGGTAACGAACGGCTGCGGCAGCATTGCCGCGCTGCCCTCGTCGGACAGCAGAGCGCTCAGGCACTCGGAATGCTCGCTCTTCCACTCAATGGTGACGTCGTTATCCGGGTCTATACCGTTCTGGATCAGTATGTAGCGCAGCGCGTATTCCGGCGTCGCGCCCTTTCCGCTGGCGTAGATGGTCTTTCCCCGGAGATCGGCGGCGGAAGCTATCGTCGGATCCCCGTTCTCGCAGATGTAGAGCACTCCCAGAGTATTTATGGCAAGCACCCGGACTCCGCCCCCGGTCTTGTTATACAACACGGAAGCAAGGTTCGCAGGAACGCACGCGATGTCCGTATTTCCCTGGATAACCGCTGGAGTGATCTCGTCTGCCGCGCCGGATATCGTGAACTGATAGCTGTCGTTTTCGCTCTCGTCGTCCATCATCTTGATCATTCCCATGGCGGTGGGACCCTTCAGCGCAGACACGCGGATAACCTCCGGCTCATCAGTGGGAAGGGTCGTATCCTCCGGGGTGGATTCCTCGGCGGATACCGTCCCGGCTACAGCTGACGAAGTATCCTCCACCGTCTTTTCAGCCTGCGAGGAGGTTTCGGAGGAGCTTCCCGAGGAATCCCCCTGGGAGGAACAGCCAGCCAGCATTCCCATGCAGAGAACTGCGGCAAGCACGCTTTTGAGTTTCTTTGAGATCGTCATGTTTCGTTTCCTTTCTGCGAAATATCCGCCCTGGAATACACCGCCTTTGCGGTGACTCCCTCCAGCCTGCCCAGCCTTCCGGACAGCCCGGATATGACATTCATCGGTGCGTCAAGCACCACGTTGATGATATTCAGTCCCTTCTGACGGTAGGGTATCCCCATTCTGCCGATGATGTATCCGCGGAATTCATGCAGCAGGCTGTTTATCGCCGCCGCGCTCTCCTCGCTGCTGATTATCATGGATATGACCGCGACCCGTGTATCTTCCACAGCAGTACCTCCAAACAAAAACGCCCTCTTCCCTCTGCGTGGGAAAAAGGCGCACAGAATATATCCGCACGAATGCGGAATTTCACAGCCTTTTGCCTCAAGCCTTTGCAGGGTTTCGGCAGCAGAATCGGACAGGTTCATTCCGTCAGGCGCAGCGCGGCTTCGGGTCTGAATTCATTACGAACATGATAGCACATTTTTCCTGTCTTGTCAAGCGGAAAATCCCCGGAAGCACCACAGCTCCCGGGGACGCGTCATTTTATGGAATCCAGCGCCGCCTTTGTTTCGCCGGCGAGCCGGCTGCCGGAGCCGTATTTCATCGCGTATATCATGTATGCGCGCGTCAGCAGCGACCGTGCCCTGTCCGGCGAGGAATCCGCACACTTCCTGCCCATGGCGGAATACAGCGCCGCCGAGGCGGAATCCGCGCCGGACGCCTTGTCCGCAAGCAGGTCAACGTTGATCATGTCCGAGGATTCCGCCAGGGACAGGTACATTTTCCGGCAGAGGGCGCTGTCCGGGCGGTAGTCGCCGCTGCACGCCGCTCTCAGCGCAGGAGCCGCACATACTGCGCCGCCCTCCGCAGCCGCGAATCCCAGGCGGACAATCTCATCAAGGCTTGCCCTGCCGCAGCCGCTCATATCCAGAAACACCTGCTCAGGCACCGCTCCGTCCAGCATTGCAAGGCTCATTCCGCAGGCAAGCTGCGGCTCCGGAAGCCCGTCTATCCCGAACAGCGCGCCCTTTTCCGCAGTGTATTTCGCCGCCGCATAAGAAAGCGAATGCTCGTCAGCGGTGCAATATTCTGCGGCAATCCTCAGCAGCGCAGGAACGCCTCCGCACTCCGCTGAAATCTCCGCCCCCAGACGGGGATCCGTCACGCCCAGGCAGCGCAGCAGCTTTCGGGACTCCGCCTGGTCGAGGGGCTCAATGTTCAGCACGCTGTCAAACGCCGTAGAATCCTCCCGGCGGCTCAGCGCCGCAATGCAGGTAGCCCGGCGCACGAATCTGTTCAGAATGTTCCCCGGGACCTCCGGCGTGTAATTGTCCAGAATGAACAGCATGTCCCGGTCGCATTCCGTCAGCAAGCGCAATTTTTCCAGGCGTATCTCCTCCTCGTCGTACGCCGCCCTGCCGCTGTTGTTGACGAATTCCAGTTGGTCCGTCAGATCCCGGCGGCAGTCCAGCCATATGACCGCGGAGTACTCCTCCCGGAATACGCGGCAGTACAGCGTGAGAAGCTCAGTCTTTCCCATGCCGGGACCCGGGGAGGTCACCGCCGTCATGCTTCCCGGGCGCACGAGCTTCTTCAGCCGCGGAATATACGGCATGAGCATTCTCGCCGCCTCCGGGTCGGGGTCGGATTCCGACGAACTGATGAGATATATCGTTTCCTCGCTCACAAGCCGGCTCAGCTTGGTCAGCCTGTCCACCAGCAGCTGGTCGGAATACCTCCGGGAGCCTGCCGCGCATATCGTGCGCCGCAGTATCTCGAACAGCAGGTGCTGCGTTTTGGGACCGCAGCCGGAAAGAATGCTGCTCCGCCGCAGCTCCTTCTCATACAGGAACAGCGTCCGGTCCCCCATGGACGCCTCGGGAGTCCTGCCGCACAACTTTTCGAACAGCACTGAACCGACCGCGTACACGTCGTCCCTTACATTCTCGGCGTTGTCGCCGTCAATGCTCTCTGCGGAGCCAAGATCTATCAGCTTGACGTAGTGGTACTTTTCCGACCAGAGTATATTGGAAAGCTTGACGTCCAGATGGATCACGCCCATCTCGTGGTATTCCTTCAGCGTGCGCGCAAGGCACAGGCACATCTGTATTATCTCCGCCAGGGACATCTGCTCCGCGGTGTCGCAGGCGACCGCCCTCAGCGGATTCCACTCCATGACGATGTACGGCACGCCAAATTCGCCGTACATCATATATGCGCCGATACTCTCCTCCGCCGTGGCTTCGCTGAAGGCGAGCCGGTTCATCATAACGCAGGACCGCGCGAAATCCTCGGCGGCGCTCATGTATTCCGGGCTGCTCAGCACGCTGTCGGGGTATTTCAGCTGCTGGTTCTCGCGGCGGAATGTGTATTCCGCCAGGAAAGCCGGAGCAAGCTCCTTGATTATGCAGCGCATTCCGTTGCTGCGCTCCGCCTCGTATATCACCGAGGTGCCTCCGCAGCCCTTAACGGAGGATATGGTGTATTTCACGCTCTCCCCGTCCTGGTAGAGGGTCAAAGTCCCCCGGGCGGGCATTCTTTCACTGTACATCTCCGCCCTCCCTGAAGCTCTCGCTCCACACCATGCGGTAGGAATCCTGCGGACACTCGGAACACAGGCATAGCGCTATGAAACTCTCATACGGGTTCTCAATGCAGAACGGCGCGAACCTCGCCGAAACGAGGAAATCGTCCGCTACCGCGATGAAATCCTTCAGCTGCTGCCGTGGGTCGTTCGTGTCGGAATCCCACAGGTTGTCGTTCAGGAACACCATCGTCACGATGTCGCTGCGGCTTATCTCCGCAGTTCCGTTCAGTATTCCGGCGAGCTTCTGCCGCGTCAGCTTCGTTTTCAAGAACCAGCCCTTATCACTAAGGCTGCTGCGGTAATTCGGCAGCATGTTGCTGTCCCCGTTGCGCGTATCCGGGTAGTAGATGGACTTCTCCACCTGGTAGAGGGAGATGTCCACGGCGCTGTTGATGACGGACATGCTGCTGTTGCTCAGCAGCGTGTCGATATAGTCCTCGCTGGTGAAGAAAATCTGCTTCTTGTACATATCCAGCAGGTCCGCAAAAACGTCCCTGCGCGACCTGCCGAAGCTGCGCTCCGCCGCCTTGACGTCCGCCAGCAACTCGATGAATTCCTCCTCGTTCCTCACCGAGCGGAAGCACTGCTCGTATTCGTAGGTGTGGGATTCCCGGGTGAAGCGGCTCTCCATGGGGGTAAGCTGTTTGTATATCTCTAGGAACCGGACTACTCCCGAGTACCCCAGGCGGTTCCTCAGGCAGTAGAAGTATATCGCCTCCCGTGGGTCCTTGAAGTTGTAGCTGCTCTCGCGGATTATACGGGTGATGAGTTTCCCGACGGCGTCATCGTCCATTCCCAGCCCGAACGCCAGCAGGAATGCCACGTCGCGCCCGATGCGTTCCTTGCGGAACAGCCGGTAGACGAACCGGTGGTCGAGGGCGTGGGGCTTATCCGGGTCGATGGAAGCGATGTTAGCCATTCCGTTTGCCGCGAACCTCGCAGTGAATTCCCGGTAGTACCTGGAATCCGGCACGGCGTTGCAGGAAGGATACTGTTCCTTCAGCTGGCAGGTTTCGTACAGATACATTCGCAGGAAATCACAGAACGGCTGCGCCGAGAGATTGTCCCGGAGGTGCGTGATAAGAACGTCGCAGTCCTCAAACCAGTCCACTCTTCCGCTGGTCTGGCTGAAAAAGTCAAGCACACGCTCCATCGCGTCCTTTTCGTATTTTTTTATTGTATCATCAAACTGCCTGGTTTCGGAAACGACCATCATCAATTCTCCTCTGAAAGAACCTTCTCGGGCAATACCATAAAATCAACCGCTGGCGCGACAGCACGGCAACAGCAACGCTGCCCTAGCACATTATATACCGCAGCGGCATTGATGTCAAGCACCGATGTTCCCCGAACGATATTTAGCGCCAATGATATATTAACATCACAATTTATTTTTCTGTAAAAATTCGTGTCACATCTATTGCTATTGACAAAAATTGCAGGGCTGTGATATAATTTATCTGTAATAACTGACAGAAAGAATGTGACGCTGTGAACATACCGGTCTGGAACGAATGGACGCTTACCGAGCTCATCGGCGAGGGCGCCTTTTCAAAGGTATACCGTGCGGAAAAGCATACTGACGGTGCGTTTGACACCGCCGCGATAAAGGTGATCTCCATACCCTCAGATGAGCGCCAGCTGAGGGCGCTGACCTGCGACGGACTTTCGGAGAAGGAAACGGAGGATTTCCTCTACTCCCTCGTGAAGGGCTACACCACGGAAATCAAGCTCATGACCTCCTTCCGCAGCTGCCCGAACGTGGTCAGCATACTCGACCACACGATTTGCAGAAAGAAGGACTCCGTCGGCTGGGATATATTCATACGCATGGAACTCCTCACGCCGCTGGACAGGTACATATCCTCCACGAAGCCGGACGAAGCAATGATAATCCGCCTGGGCAGTGATATTTGCAGCGCCCTCTCCGCATTCAGCAGCGCCTCCCCGAAGATAGTCCACCGGGACATCAAGCCCACGAACATCTTCATATCGGATTTCGGCACCTTCAAGCTTGGCGACCTCGGCTCCGCCCGGGAAATACTCACCTCCTGCGACAGCTATACCCGGCTCGCCAGCGGTGAATTCACGCCGCCGGAATCCGCGAACTCCAACGAATACAACGAGCTTTCGGATATCTACGCCCTGGGGCTTGTTATGTACAAGCTGGCGAACCGTAATCTGCTGCCGTTCGTGACCTCCGCCAGCGACGCACAGAGCCGCCGCGAAGCCTACGAGGAGAGATTCTCCGGCAGGGATATCCCACTGCCATGCGGCGTTTCAACGGAGCTTGGAAAGGTCATCTGCAAGGCGTGCGCATTCCGCCCGGAGGACAGATTCCGCAGCGCAGAGGAATTCTCCCGGGCGCTCTCTTCCCTCCACGACGGGCGGAAATCCGCTTCCCGGGCGCCGGTCGGCGTGCTGATTTCCACCGCGGTGATCGCGGCTGCCGCTGTGGGGACGATAATCCTGGGGAGCTCCCGGCACTCAGAACCGCCGCTCGTGGAATCCACCCCGGCGGTTTCGGCGGAAGCAAACCGCGTCGCTGCGGAGAACAGCGCGCCTGCCGGAGGAATCACCCCGGAAAACAGCGCCATGACCGTGGAATCCACCGCACCCACCGGAAGCGCGGAGGAAGCGCCGAATACTTCTGCCGCACAGCGCGAAAACGAGCCGCCGGAGGCCCCGGAGGACGCCACTGCCGTGACTTCCGGGACGGAGGTCACTCCCGGGCAGACAGAAGCCGCTATCATCGCCACGGTTCCGGCGGAAACTACCGCTTCCACCACTGCTTCCAGGAAAATCCCGGGAACCCCGGCTTCTACCAGCCGGGCGGCTCCGGTAACCAGCGCTGCCACGACCACCAGCGCTGCTCCCAGAACCAGCGCCGACACGGCGACTACGACAACTACGACGGCTCCGGCAGGATCCTCCGAGCCGGAGGTCGCGGTGGAATACACCCCGGAGAGCGCATTCCAGTACAGCAACTCCTCCGCCGGCGTAGTGATCACGAAATACGTCGGGAACTACCTGGACGTGGTAATCCCACCGTACCTGGGCGGACTGCCCGTTGTCGAAATAGGCTCGGATTCATTTTCGGACGCGACGGTGCGCTCGGTGAAGCTCCCCGAGGGAGTCGCTAAAATAAGCGACCGCGCGTTCTTTTTCTGCCAGGCTATGGATTCCATCAATCTGCCGGAATCCCTCCAGATCATCGGCGGAAACGCTTTTTACGGCTGCCTTTCGCTGACGCGTCTGTATATTCCGGCGAACGTTATCTCAATAGACTGCCTGACATTTGGCTGGACCAGCCTGAGAGAGATCAACGTGGCTTCCGGCAACCGGTACTACACCTCCCAGGACGGGGTGCTCTACAACGGCTCAATGACCACGCTGATATTCTATCCGCCCAACAGGCCCGGGCAGGAATTCACGCTGCCGGACACCGTTACGGAGATAGGATTCTACGCCATCGACCGCCCGGTAAACCTCAAGAAGCTTATCCTGAACAGCTCCCTCCGGGAATTCAGCGTAGGCAGGATTACCGGTTCAATAGCCGATATTTCCGCAAAGAACAACCCGTACTTCTGCGACATCGACGGCGTGCTATTCTCGGCGGACGGGTCAAAGCTCATCGCGTATCCTTCCGGCAGGAATGGGACTTCCTACACCGTTCCGGACGGGACCTCCTCCATCGGGACCTACGCCTTCGCCGACGCGGGCTGGCTACAGGTGCTCGACCTGCCGGACAGCCTGGCGAGCTTCTCCCAGGACTGCATAGCCTTGTGCAGCAGCCTGAACACGGTGAAATACAGGGGAACCGCATATACCGGCGAGGATTTTATAAGGCGGTTCGCGCAATAAAAAAACCGGGCGGTCAGCGCCCCTGCAACAAACGCGCAGGGACATACGACCGCCCGGCAGTATTTTAATCAGGCTCTTTCCCGTCCGACCTTGGAGAGGACTATTCTCGCCAGGATAAGGAACGCCGCCGTGAATGCCAGCAGTATCCCCCAGGAAGTGAGCAGGTGCGTGCAGGTGTAATCGAAGAAGGATTCCGCCTCGTGGGTTATCGGCAGTCCCTCAAGCTGAAGCTTCATGGGCAGGTCGTTCAGATTCGCGGAGGTTCCGTAGCCCTCCATGCTCCAGCGGCATACTGCGAACCAGGAGATTATCTCCGTTGCGCCGTCCAGCTTGAATATCAGCCCCGAAAACAGGATCTGCGGCATGAGCAGGATCGGCGCCACGGTCATCGCCCTGTCCGCATTCGTGAAGAGGGAGGACACGAAAAGTCCCATCGCCGTGGAGGATATCGCGGTCAGGAACGTGGTTATCAGCAGTTCCAGCAGTGGGTGCATTATCAGCCCCTCCTCGGGCATGCCGACGATCATGCAGAATACGCCGACGATGAGTACGCTCTGTATCATGCTGAGCACTCCGAGCACGATTATTTTCGACATTATGTACGATGTCAGGGATAATCCGGTCATGTATTCGCGCTTCATTATATTGCGCTCCTTGCATATCTCCTGTATCGAGTTCAGCATTCCCACCCAGAAAGCCGAGCAGGACAGCGCAAACAGCAGGCTCTTGGTCATGTCGTATTGCTCGAACTGCCCTCCGTCCGCCACCAGCGTGATCAGCACCGCCAGAAGCGGTGCCTGCACCAGCAGCAGGAACAGCCTCTGCCTGTCGTTGGTGACCAGCCTTAGATAACGCGCGCTGAGCACTCCCAGCTGCCTGAGCCGGTTCTTCTGGGTTTTTGCCGGCACCTCCGGAGTGCGGTTAGCCCTGCGGTGCGAGGAGCTGTACTGCCTGTATTTCGCGCTCCATTCCGGAGCCTGCTCCGTGATCATGTTGTACACATCGACCACGTCGGATACCCCGAAGAACTTCAGTGCCTCGTCCAGTGAGCCGCAGAAGCACAGATTTCCGCCCTTGCCCATGAATACTATCTTGTCGCACATCTTCAGCTGCAATGTGCTGTGCGTTACCAGGATAACAGTCTTGCCGCCGTCCGCCATATTCCGCAGGGACTGCATGAGATTCCGCTCCGTTCCCGGGTCAAGTCCGGAAGCAGGCTCGTCCAGGAACATCAGATTCGGGTCTGACAGCAGCTCCACCGCAATGCTCGCCCTCTTGCGCTGACCGCCGCTCAGGGAGCGGATAAGGCTCTTCCGCTTTTCGGTGAGCTCCACCAGCTCTATCGCCCGGGAAATAGCCGCTTCACGCTCCTGGGGAGTGGTGTCCTTCGGCAGACGGAGCTTCGAAGTATACATCAGCATGTCGTAAAGCGTGAGGTTGTCGTAGACTATATCCGACTGGGGAACGTATCCGACTACTTTTTTAAGGGCGTCAAAATTCTGGTAGAGATTCACGCCGTTTATGAACACGTCGCCGTTATCCGGCTTTATGTAGCCGCACATACAGTTCAGTATCGTGGATTTTCCGGCGCCGGAACCTCCGATCACCGCCACAAGTTCCCCGGGGTTGATACTCAGGTCAACGTGATTGCAGGTGATCGCGGATTTCCTGCCCCTGCCGCGCTTTATGACGATGTCCCGGGCGTCTACGGAAATACCGCTCTTGTAGCAGCAGTAGAATACCGACGCGCAGGAGAATATCAGCTTCGAGTTGGTGATGGTTATAACGTCCTTCTCGTGCAGCAGCCGCCTGCTGACCGGGACTCCGTTCACTATAACGCCGTTGGTGCTGTTGTTGTCAACGATGTAGAAGCTGCCGTTGTCGCAGATTATCTGCGCGTGGAATTTCGACACGGATACATGCGGAAGCGTGATATCGCAGCTTTCGTCACGTCCTATGGAAACGCTCCTCCGTCCGGCGAGAGGGAGCATATTACACTGATTCCCGGAGCCGCCGGAGGAAAATACGAACAACACGCCCTCCGCCAGCGCGTTCTCAACGTCGTCTATTCTAATGAGGTCGCCGTCGCATATCACCCTGGACACCACGGAACACTCATTATACACAAGCCCGTTGGTGCTGCCGCGTTCCTTGTACGCTGCCTTGTCCTCAATGACCCAGACGTTGTTCCTATAAACGAAGCGCCCGTGCTCTCCGGATACCAGGTGCGACGTCAGCACGATGTCGTTGCCCTTGTCGCGGCCGAAATACACGCAGTCCTTTCCGAACTCATCAAGCTTTATAGTGCGCGGCGCCGTGCTGCCGTCAAATATCGTCACCTGGGAACTCCCGGCACGCTCGGCTGTCGCCTGTCCGGTGAACCAGGTGGTCCTTTCAAAATCCTCCATTACCTTACCTCCATGATGTGCCGCGCGGTATTCCGTCTGTCCGGCGTTTATCTGCCTGGAATTTAACTCAGGTTAATTATATCACAATTGAATGACAAAATCAATAGAATTGTCAACAATTAACGACAGGATATCTGTAAAAACTCCGCACGCCCGGGGAATTTTACTCAGATTATCAAGACAAATCCGCCGCGGCGTGCTATAATACAATTGTAAGCTTACATCAACACAGGAGGGGACGAACGTGGAACCCGAAAAACTCAGTTCACTGACCGCCGCGCTTGCCTACATTGAGGAGCACCTCGCCGGGGATATCACGCAGGAGAACTGCGCCCGGGCGGCATGCTGCTCGCTTTCCGGATTGCAGAAGCTTTTCCGCAGCGTATTCCACCACAGCGTCGGTGATTACATCACGCGCCGGCGGCTCACGCTTGCCGCCCGGGAGATACAGCGCAGCGGCTCCGGATTTCTGGACATCGCGCTGAAGTACGGCTACGGCAGCGCGGAGGCGTTCACCCGGGCGTTTACCCGGGTGTGGGGCGTGACTCCCAGCGAGTACCGGCGCAGCTGGCGGTTTTCGGAGCTGACTCCACGGCTCGATATCCCGAGAAGATTTCTGCGCGAAGGAGAGCTTATCATGACGAACAAATACGATATTTCCGAGCTTTACGACTACATCAGCTCCATGCAGGGGACCTATGTGCTCTGCTTTGACACCTGCCATCTCATGGAGATAAACGACACGCTGGGGCGCGAAGCCGGCGACCGGGTGATTCTGGAATGCCTGCACAGAATCGACCGTGAGTGCGCCGACGGAATGCTCATGTTCCGTATCGGCGGCGACGAATTCGCAATGCTCACCGGGCTTTCCGACAGAGCCGCCGCCGAAGCGCTGGCACGCAGGGTGCTTTCCCACAACGGCGAGCCAGTCGTGCACAACGGAAGTGAGATTCCCGTCAGCATGCGCGCCGGAGCCGTCCTGCTGAAACCCGGAAAGCTCAGCTACAGCGAGCTTTTCACCGAGCTGGTCAGCGCTCCTGCCGACATTCCCGGCGAGGTAAGATTCTGAAAGATCCCCGGAACTTCGCCGTTCCGGGGATATCCGTTTATTCAGCTTTCGGACAGGATCTGGAAGATATTTACGTCCAAATGATCGCCGACATAATCGGCATTTCCGCCATCGGAAGGGAATCTCACAGTGACCTCCATGTACAATCCGGATTTGCCCGTTTCCACCGATGTCACCGCGATCCTGAGATTCACCTCATCTCCGGGATTCCCCTTAACAGTATAGCTCAGCGTCTTGCCGGAAGAAAGTCCGACGTCGGTCTGAATAGTCGCGCTCTCGTCAAGTACGCCGTCCACATAGTACTCAAACCGGAACTCGCCGGTCGCTTTTTTCGGCACCGTATATTTAACGTTCTTTGACTTCAGCTCCGTCATGCCAGCACTCACGGTGAGCACGATCTCGGAATCCCTGTCCACCCGTGTATTCGGCTCTATGCTCTGCTCCATGACCACGTCCTTGTCGATATCCGCGCTGCTGCGGTACTCCACGCGGTAATCCAGGTGGTATTCCACCGCGCGCTGCTCCGCGACGTTCAGCGGAAGTCCAACGAACTTTGGCACGTTCACCACGGTATACCTCGGACCCGGGCTGACCACCAGCACAACGGTGCTCCCCTGCTCCGCCATCTCATGAGCGGAAGGCTCGGTGCGGATCACATAGTCCTTCGGGATATCGTCACTTTCCTCATAGGTACTGCGGACAACGAACCCGTCCAGCTTTAGCCTTTTTTCCGCCTCGGAAACGCTCATGTCCGACACATCAGGCACAATGGATTCATCATCGGGGTTCACGTCGATCCCAGGGTCGGATTCCTGCTCCCCGGACTGAGAATCGACGTAAGTAACTTCGCCGGAAGAATCCTCGTCGAAATCCGGTTCAGCAGATACGTTGATATCATCTCCCTTATCCGGGGTGATCAGTGATACCGTCTGTGAATCTATACCTATATTTTTCTCGTTTTCCTTTATCAGGATAAGGTCCGCTGCGTTTATCGTACCACAACCACACAACGACGCAAGTAGTGCGACTGACATGACTGCCGCCGCAATAAGTTTGATTTTCATACAATTACCTCACAAAAGCTTTACTTCACAGATATTATAGCACAATTGTCGTGTCATGTCAACAAAAAATGGCGGAACAATGTCCGCCATTTCGATGTTATTTTCCTGAAATATCAGTCCGCGTAATCGGAGCCGTACTCCCGGACTTCCAGCGCCTTTATCGCGGCAACTGCATCCCAGTAGAAGTGCTCCTCGCCGATCCTCTCGCGGAATCCGGCTCTGTCCATCATCTCGCCTACCGCGGTCTGCACGCCGGTGAAGGAGATCTGCGTGCCCTTCTCCCGGAGCTTGTTATACAGCCGCTCCAGTTCCGCCAGGGAAATATCGTCCGCCGTGGGGACTCCGCGCATGGACAGGATAACCTGAGGATTTCCCTCCAGCGACTCCAGCTGGTTGATCAGCTTTTCCTGGGTTCCGAAGAAAAGCGGACCGGAAACGTATACCACCTTGAATTCCTCGTGGTGACCGGACTTTACCTTGCCGCGCAGCTTGTCCTCGTCAATGTCGCTGGAGGTCACGCGCAGCTCGCTGCTCTTTACAACGAACACGATCATTGCAGCGACAACGCCGATGACGATCGCGATGGTAAGGTCGAATACCACGGTCGCCGCCATCGTAATTACATACTGGGAGATGGAGGACTTGAACTTCTTGCCGAAAATGCTCTTGATAGCTGCCCAGTCGTTCATTCTGAACGCGGTCACCATCAGCACTCCTGCAAGCGCCGCCATCGGAATGCGGCTCATGACTCCGCCGAGGAGGAACATCGAAAGGATAAGCACAATGGAATGGAACACGCTTACAAGGCGCGTCTGTCCGCCGGACTTGATCGCAACGGAGGTTCTCGCGATAGCCGCCGTCGCCGGAACTCCGCCCAGCAGCGGAATTATCATGTTGCCGATACCCTGAGCGACCAGCTCGCGGCTGGCGTCAAGGCGCTCGCCCTTCATCTTGCCGGCGCTCGCTCCGCACAGCAGGCTCTCGATCATTCCCAGGGCGGCAATGGATACCGCAGGCATGATAAGGCTGGTGATGTTCGCAAAGTCGAATCCCTTGCGGATTATGCTGTCGTCAGTGATAAGGCTGCTGGGGATAGCTCCGACCTCTGCGACGGTGCCCTGCTCAAAGAACACCATGTTCACGATGAGCGCCACGATAATTCCCACCAGGGAGGAGGGAACGACCGCGTTCCACTTTTTCGGATAAATCACCATTATCAGCACGACCAGTCCGCCGAACATTACCGCCCACCAGTTCGGATTAAAGCTGCCCTCGCCGGTGAAGTAGGACGCTATCTTGGAGATCTGGTTCTCGCCGACGGAATGCGTCCCGAAGAAGTTGTCGATCTGACCCAGCGCGATTATGATAGCGATACCGGAGGTGAAGCCCGTGATGACCGGGGCAGGCAGGTAGCTTACCAGCTTGCCGACGCGGCACAGCGCCGCAACTATAAGTATCGCGCCGGAAAGGAATCCAGCGGTGAGCACGCCGGTTATGCCGTACTTCGCGGAAACCGACAGCAGTATCGCCGCCATCGCGCCGGTAGGTCCGGATATCTGGTAGGAGGCTCCGGAGAGTATTCCTATCACGATACCTGCAACGATCGCGGTCACAAGTCCGGAGGCTGCGTCCGCACCGGAGCTGACGCCGAATGCCAGAGCCAGCGGCAGCGCCACCGCCGCAACAGTAAGTCCAGCCATCAGGTCCTGGGACAGCTTCTTGCCGTTGTAGCCCCTGAACTCATTTTTCAGGTCGCTTATGTACTTTTTAAACATTGTTTGCCTTCCTTTTATTCTGTCTGTTTTTTTGTATGCCAAACGAATAATATTATACTCCTGTTTTCAACTAAAGTCAATCAGCACTACTTACATACTTTTCTGCACTTGCCGCCGGGTTTTTGGTAAAATCGTATCCGGAATCCCCCGTCCGCGCAAAAAGCTATTGCAAAACCCGGGAAAATATGTTACAATAGCTATATGCTGAGTGGTTTCAGCTATTTTTCCGGAAAGGAAGCATACACATTTGGAACTGAACATCGTGATGGTGGAGCCGCAGATTCCGCAGAACACCGGCAATATCGCGCGCACCTGCGCTGTCACCGGCGCAAGGCTCCATCTCATAAAGCCGATGGGATTCACCCCGGACGACAAACAGCTCAAGCGCGCCGGACTGGATTACTGGCATTACCTCGACATCACCTACTACGACGGGCTGGACGACTTCTTCGCACGCAACGATGGGGAGTATTTCTTCTTCTCCACCAAGGCGGAGAACACCTACAGCGACGTCGGCTACCCGGACAGGAGCTTCCTGTTCTTCGGGCGGGAGGACGCCGGGCTGCCCGAACGCCTGCTGTTCGAAAACAGGAAGCGGTGCGTCCGCATCCCCATGCGCGAAACGCTGCGCAGCCTGAATCTGTCGAACAGCGTGGCAATAGGGGTTTACGAGGTGCTGAGGCAGTGGGGCTTCCCGGAGCTGCAAAACAAGGGCAGACTCAGGGAATTCGACTGGAACAACGCGGATTAAACCGCATACAAAGGAGTTAAATTATGGACAACACTATCAAGATCATCACAGACAGCGGCTGCGACATCTCCACGGAGAACGCAGAGCGATACAAGGACCTGCTTGAAATTATCCCGTTCATGGTGACCATCAACGGCAAGAGCTACGCCGACCGCAGGGATATCCAGCCGGACGAGTTCTACAAGATACTCAAGGAACAGCAGGAGATCCCGAAGCACTCCCAGATCACCGCTATTCAGTTCGAGGAGAAGTACCGCGAACTGTACGAGCAGGGAATCCGCACCATCATCGTGGACGTGATCAACGCGGCTGGCTCCCAGACGTTCTCCAACTCTCAGCTGGCGAAGCAGAACGTCGCAGAGGATCTCAAGGACCTCACCATCTACACGATAGATTCCCAGAACTACACCCTCAGCTACGGCTATCCCATCATTGAAGCCTGCAAGAAGCTGGAGGCTGGTCAGTCTGCGGAGAGCGTTGCGGCATACCTCGACGACTGGGGCAAGCATGCTGACGCCTACATAATCGGATTTGAACTGCGCCACATGAAGAAATCCGGCAGAATAAGCGCCGCAGCAAGCTTCCTCGGCGAACTTATGGGACTCAAGCCGCTCATCTACCTCGGTGGCGCGAAGACCGAGGTTATCCGCAAGGCAAGGGGCGAAAAGGCAGTCATCGACGCCGCAGTGGAAACCATCGCTTCCAGAATAATTCCCGAAACTCCCTGGTGCGTGGTAACGACAACACGCCCGGACTGCGAGAAGGAATTCATCGACAAGATGACAAAGAAGCTGGGTTACGGTCCGGCAATGGTGGAGAAGTGCGGCGTGGTCGTATCCTGCAACGCGGGTCCGGAATTCATCGGCGTTCTCACCAGAGGTCAGGAGCACCCGGCGAAGGACTGATTTTCACCAAACTTTAACAAAAAGGTATTGAAAATCAAATAACTTTGTGATATAATGCAATCAAAGGGAAAAGCTCCCTTTGATGTTCTGAATTCTGAAAGGAGTTTTCACGATGAGCTTTTTTGAAGATGTTATCAATACCACCAAATCCGCAGCCGCCACCGCCGGAAAAAAGACCGACGAGGCAGTAAGATTCACCAAGCTGAAAATCAAGGAAAGCCAGACCACCGGCGATATCAAGGCTCATTTCGAGAAGCTGGGTCAGATGGCGTATGAAATGCAGAAGTCCGAGAATCCCGACTCCAACCTGTTCGACGCAGAGGTCGAGGAGATCGACAAGCTCTATGAGAAGCTGTCCGAAATCAACCTGCTTCTGGACGACCTCCGTCAGGAAGTGACCTGCACAGAGTGCGGCGCCAAGACCAAGAGCGACAATTCCTTCTGCCCCAAGTGCGGAGCAAAGCTCCCGGAAAAGGCCGTTCCCAAGGAGGACGAGGAAGTTATCCTTTCCGAGGACGTAGTTGCCCAGCCCGAGGAGGAAGAGAAGAAGGACGAGGAAAACAAGTAATTCCGGTCACATAAACAAAAGGCGCTGCTTCTGGCAGCGCCTGAGTTTGTCGAAAAAGCAATTTTTGCCCACGAAGTGGGCTTTTTAAATCAGTTTTTTGCCACGGGTTTCCCGGGGCAAAAAACACTTCTATCCCAGCAAGTGTATTGGAAACGGCTTCGCCTTATTCCTTACGCGCGCAGCTTGCATTTTATCGAAGATAAAATGCGTAAGGCTTGGCAAAGCCAAGCCAGTGGATTTGTTCGGCGGAAAAGCCCCTTTAGGGGATTTTTCGACGGTCTGAGGCGCTGCTTATGGCAGCGCCTTTTGTTTTATCAGTTCACCTCAACAATAGTGATCTGGTCGTTGGAAAGCTCCACTTCGGAGAGGAGCGTGCTCTTTATCTTCGCTGCGCCGGCGGCGTCAAGTCCGTCGGTCTTGACGATGATGTTCGCGCTTCCGTCACTGAGATAGCAAAGCGCGTCCTCAAATCCCTGTGCCTTGAGCAGGCTCTCTATCTTCGTTTCGCTCTCGATGTAGCCGCCAAGCTTCGTGGCGTCCACCGCCACCACGGAAAGCTCCTCCTGGGTCAGGTCGCCGCCCTGGTACATGCTCTGGAGCACCTCCGCCGCCTCCTCACGGCTGCTCTGCTTGTCAAGCCGCGCCTGCGCAAAGTATGCCTCGCTGTCCGCGCTGCTGCTTACAAGATCCGCCTCGCCGTAGGTGCTGCCGGATACCTCCGCGGCAGGGTCGGTCAGACTCTGCTGCTTCTTTCCGCCGGAGAACGCGAAATTCACCGCCACCGCCGCACCCAGAAGCACCGTCAGCCCGGCAGCCACCAGCTGCTTCTTGCCTAAGATAACATTCAGTCGTTTCATTGCATTATGTCCTTTCTGTCAGCTTGTTACATAGACTTGTGAAACCTTTATGTCCAGCACTCTCGCCGCGGTGTTCACCACCTTTTCCCTGATGACGATATCCTCAGCGCCGCCGCATACCACCGCAACCCCGCGCACTTTCGGCAGGATCACGCTGGTTTCCAGGGCTTCCTTTCCGCTGCCGGAGAGCGCCAGGGTGCTTTCCGTGCTGTTCTCGCCGGAACCGCTGCGCGTCTTGCTCTCCTCCGCGAATACGCGTTCGCTGGTGCGGTCCAGCGTCACCATCACCTGGGGAGAGCTTACGCCGTCGATCTCCGCCAGAAGTTCCGTCAGCCGCCGCTCAAGCTCGCGCTCCAGCTTTGCGGTCTCCTCGGCGGTGTACTGCTGCACGGTCTGCGGCTCCGACTGCGGCGTGAGAGTACTCAGGAACAGCAGCACTATCGCCGCGATCCCTGCGATCAGCACAAGCCTGCGCCAACCGCCTTTGCCGAGCTTCTCGATGAATCCGCCCAGCTTTACCATCTGATCACCCCTCAAGAACTACAGACAACTCTATCTCCGGCGGAAGCTCCCCGGAAAGCAGTTCCTCCGCCGCTTCTGCCGCCGAGCGCTGTCCTTCACTGAATACAAGCTTCACCTGTGTAATAGATATGCTGTACAATCCCGAAATATTAACGATAACATGAATTTCCTCCGGATATATCCCGGCGGAATTCAGCCTGGAATACAGCTTGTCCGACATATCTCCGCAGATCTTTTTCTGAAGTTCCTTGTTGATGTCGCCGGAAAATCCGATGTATTCTACGTCTGACTCATAGCTGTACTGCGACTTGTCCAGGCTGATGTCCGCGGATTTCACTGCGTTCACCCCGGCAAGAATGAAAAGTCCGGCAATGAGCAGGGAGATCTGCTTTGCGAACCGGTTCTCCGGGACCAGCAGCCGGAACAGCGCGGAGGCAATCGCCGCCATGCATACAGTTGACAGGAATTCCACTGTGCCCTCCTTATGCAATACCGCTGCCTATCGCCAGCATTATTACTGCGGAGATCGTGTTCAGCAGCAGGAAGCACACTATGACCGCCATGATGATGGACATTACCCACCCTGCCGCCTTGAACAGCTCCGACAGCTCCTTAATCCCGAACACGGAACTGAACGCCTCCGCCACGGAAAGCGCCAGCCGATAGAGCGCCACGGTGATGAGCGGTGGGAGTATCATCACCAGCACCGCGATTATCCCGTAGGTCCCGATACCGCTGTGCAGCAGCGACAGGCTGGCGCTCACCGTATTCACGGCGTCCGAAATAGTCCCTCCGACGATGGGGACGCCGCTGGACACCGCGAACTTCGCCGTGCGTATCAGCACGCTGTCTGCTGCGTTGCGCACAAAGGTCTGCGCCGAGAGGATACTCATGAATACTGTCATGAGCAGGCTCAGCCCCCAGACGGAAACCTTCTTGATGAGTTCCGCCAGCCTGGATATATTCAGCTCCGGGTGGATCGCTCCGGTGACGGAAAGCCCCATCACCGTTCCGCAGACTGGGGACAGAAATACCACCGCCAGCTGCGAAAAGAACTGCGCCGCCCCCAGCGTCACGGTATTAACCGCCGCGGCGGTCGCCGCCTTTCCCATCACCGCGATGACCCCGGCGTATATCGGCACGAACACCAGCATGAATTCCGAAGCCGCCTGGAGTATGTTCAGCGTGTGGGTCAGCGCGTCGGATACAGCCGCGGCGGTCATTCCGGCGCCTGCCAGGACTCCCACCGCCGAGAATACCCCGGACATGCTGGCGGAGCCGTCCCCGAAGCTTTTCGCCAGGGTGCACAGCAGGACTATCCCACACAGCGCCGCCAGCAGCCGGACAGGCTCCGTCAGACGGTCGCGGCACTGCTCCCACAGCCAGCCGAGGACTCCCTGCGGCTCCAGGGAAGCTGCACCGTTGTTGTCGGGGGTTATCCCGGCGCCGTCCAGTATTTCCGACGCCTCCGGTGGTACTGCGTCCGCTATCTCGTCCGCGTATCCCTCCGCCGTCATTCCGCACAGCGATACCACCGCCAGTGTGATAAGCAGGAGCTTCACCGCAAGTTTCAACAGCCGCCGCATTCTCCGTCCTTTCCAGTTCAGCTGATGAGCTTCGTCACCATCTCCGCCAGGGAGGTGAATACCGGCAGCGAGATCACCACCACCGCCGCCTTTCCGGCTAATTCCACCTTTCCGGCTATGGCGCTTTCCCCGGCGTCCCGGCAGCAGTCCGAGCCAAGCTGCGTGATGTAGCACACCGCCAGCGCCTTGAACAGCGTCCGGGAATATCCGCCGTCAAGTCCGGCGCTTCCCGTCAGCCGGGAGATAAGCTCCACCGCCGGCGCCAGCATGGACAATACCGAGCACATGACGAGAATTCCGCAGGCAATGCTCACCCCAAGCGCCATCTCGGGCTTGTACTGCCGGACGATAACGCAGAGCACCGCCGACAGCACCGCAACTCCCACAAGCGACGTAATATCCATATCCCGTCACCACAGCCCGAACACGGATTTTATCGTGCTGAAAAGCTCGTTAATTGCCGGAATTATCATCATCAGCACGATCACAAGTCCTGCAACGGTCAGCATCATCGCCTGCTCGTCATGGTCGGTCTTTTTGAGTATCTGGTTGAGTACTGCCACGATGATACCCACCGCTGCGATCTTGAATATCAGGTCAAGTTCCATTCACGCACCCCTACAGCAAAAGGACTGCCGCCGCCAGTCCGGCGAGTATCCCCCCGGAGCTGTACAGCCTGCCTTTCTGGTCTGATATCTTCTCCGCCTGCTCGTACAGCCTGTCCAGCCGTGCGGAATACAGCCGCAGCAGCGAAAGTACGCTTTCTGCCGGGCAGGTGCCCAGCTCCTTTCCGAGGGCGGATAGGATCTCCGCCTCCTCCGCCTGGCAGTAGGGAAGCGCGGAAATCCGCTCCACAGCTTCGCTCCACGCCCGGCGGATATCCGAAGTATTGCCGGAGCACTCCCGGAGTATCTCGCCGAATTCCCCCCTGCCCTCCGCAGCGAGCTGGTCAAGCGTCGGCGCAGTGCACGCGATCTCGACGGAGTACTGCTCCAGAAGCAGGCGAAGCTCCGAAAGCAGCGTGCAGCGGCGCTTCAGAAGCCCACGGCGGCGCAGTCCCCAGCCGCCGGAAATGAGAAGAATCAGCAGCCCTGCCGCCAATCTCATGACCGCAGCTCCGCCAGTTCCATCAGCCAGCCGCGGTTCCCGAGCAGAGCCGCCTTGTCGAAATACGGCAGCAGCTCCGCCGTGCCCGGACGTCCGCGCAGTTCGCGGATACTCCCAGCGTGGGCGGATACCACCAGCTTCACGCCGCAGTACATGCACTGCCGTACCTCCTCCGCGTCGTCACCTATCTCGTCGCAGACGATGATATCCGGACTGAGCGACCGCAGCGCGCACATTATCCCCTCCGCCTTGCTGTAGCCGTTCAGCACGTCGGTGTTCTCCCCCACGTCCAGAGCCGGGATACCTCCGTGCACTCCGGCGAGCTCCCCACGGCTGTCGATGACGCACACGCGGTGTTCCTCCCCAAGCAGCCGTGCCAGGTCGCGCAGTACTGTGGTCTTACCCGAAAGCGGCTTCCCGGCGACTATGAGGGAGCACAGTCCGTCCTGGAACGCGCGGTCGTACAGCTCCCGGGCGCAGCCGGGCACTTCCCGGGCGAAGCGTATATTCAGCGACGACACGTCGCGCAGCGTGGAAAACTTCCCATCGTGCCCGGCGGCGGTTCCGCAGAATCCCACACGGTGCCCTCCCGGCAGCGTTATGTAGCCCTCGGAGATCTCCCGGGCGAAGCTGTGCACAGAATTCCGGCACAGTTCCAGAAAGCATTCCGTGATATCCTCCTGGGTAAACGGCGCGGAACACCGCACCATCTTACCGTCCAGCCGGACTGCGCAGGCGCACCTCCCCGTGCGTAGCCTTATCTCAGCAAGCTGTGAGATTCCTCCGGGGGGCAGGGTTATCTTCCTGGCGGCGGCGGTCAGCGGTACTTCTCCGGTGTTTGTCCTTGCGGTGATCATTTCACATTCCTCCATTCGTTGTTATAATGTATGAGCAGCATGTCCGGATTATTACCGCAGACAGAAAAATCCCCGGAACTTGCGTTCCGGGGAATACACTTATTTTCTCTTATTATCCGGTATAGAATCCCTCACCATGGAGTAGAACTCGTCCCACATCTTCGCGACGTGCTCACGGGAGTAGAACTGATTCCCACGCCGGGAAGCCTCCACCTGCTGCGCGTAGTAATCCTTGTCGCTGTGCAGCCTTTCAAGCTCCGCGATAAATCCCTCAACACTGTCGGACTTGCTGTAGAAGTCGAACAGGATATCCGGGTAGATGTCGAGATCCCTCAGCACGATTGGGATATTCACGCACATCGCCTCGAGTATCGTCATCGGGAATAACTCCTCGAAGCTGGGCAGGAACATCACATCGCCGAGATTATACACCTCGTTCATGAATTCCCGGTCGATTATTCCCAGGAACTTTATGTTCGCCGGAGGTGCCGCGGTGATCTTCTTTATCTCGTCGTAGCCGTCCGTGATCTTCCCGAAGGAGAATCCGCCTGCCCAGACGAACTGGATATCCGGCATTTTTTCCGCGATCTTCACGAAGTCAAACACGCCCTTGCGCACCTGGAGCTGCCCGGCGCAGACCACCGTGAACTTATCCTCCAGACCGTACTTCGTACGCAGCTTCTTCTTTTCCTCCGGGGACACCGGGTGGAACACCTCGGACGATACAAAATTCGGGATATATGTGACTTTCTCTTTCGGCACGCCGTAGTGAGCCAGTCTGCCGATGAAATACGGATTAACGGTCACGAGGTAATCCATGCTCTTATAGAACTTTATCATGTACTTATAGAATATGTTCTTCATGAACCGCGGAAGGTCAAGGCTGGTTTCCACCGTTTCCGGCAGCATATGGACGTATCCCACGGAGCGCCCGTATTTCGTCGCGGATTTTCTCCCGAGGTAGTAGTTCGGATTAAGTGTGTGATAGTGCGTGATATCCGCTTTCATGTGCTTGTTTTCCGTGACCTCGAACTTGTCCGAAAGCTCGCTCTTTACAAGTCCAACCTGCTCGATATATGCTGAACCTACGCCCTGTCCCTTTACGCTGGTCGCGCTGGACATCATGTTGATAGTAGTCTTTTTCATGTATCGCACGCTCCTGTTAATTTTACAGCTTCTCTATCCGGGCGAAATTCGCCATGACCTTCTTGGACTGCCCGTTGTCAAAGTTAATTGTAAGCATTGTGTCGTTGCCCATTCTCTTGGCGTCCGCCACGGTGCCCTCGCCGAATACGTTGTGCTTCACCCTGTCGCCTGCCGCGAACACTATTCCGGAAGCAACCGGAGCAGTTCTTGCCGCGGCCATTGCCGCCTCCTGCGCAAGGTAGTTCGGCTTCACGGGTTTCTTCCACTCGGAAGCCGGCTTGTGTACTCTCTCGCCGGTCTTTTCAATGAGATTCTCCGGAATCTCACGGACGAATGTGGACAGCTTGTTGCGCATGGTCTGTCCGTAAAGCATACGGTAGGATGTGTGCGTGATATACAGCATTCTCTTCGCACGGGTTATCGCAACGTAGGCAAGACGGCGCTCCTCCTCCATCTCGGCAGGGTCGTTCATGCTGCGGTAGCTCGGGAATATATTGTCCTCGGCACCAACCATGAATACGGTGTCGAACTCCAGACCCTTGGCGCTGTGCATCGTCATGAGGGATACGCGGTCCAGGTCGCCGTCGTAGCTGTCCAGGTCGGACACCAGCGCGACCTGCTCCAGGAAGTCCGGCAGCGTGGTTTCGGGATTCTCGTCCAGCAGCGTCATCGCGTTGGATTTCAGCTCCGTGATGTTCTCAATGCGCCCTGCGCCCTCCTCTCCGAGAGCCTGCATTGCCTTTATGTAGCCGGATTTCTCAGCCACTGCATCGATAAGCTCGTCCAGGCGGAGGGTGTCCGCAAGCTCGTCCAGCTCGTCAAAGAGGTTCGCCGCAGCCTTCAGCGCAGCGGATTTCCTGGAGAGCGTTTCATACTGGGACGCCTCCCGGCACACCTCGATGGGCGACATGTGCAGTCCGTCCGCAATGCGGATTATCTCCTCAACGGTGGCGTCGCCGATACCGCGCTTCGGCTCGTTGATTATGCGGCGGAAGCGCACCGTGTCGTAGGGGTTGTTCAGCACCGCCAGGTAGGACATGATGTCCTTTATCTCCTTGCGGTCGTAGAATCGCAGTCCGCCGACGATGGTGTACGGAATTCCGGAGCGCGCCAGAGTATTCTCAAAGCTTCTCGACTGGGAATTGCTGCGGTACAGCAGAGCGAAATCCGTGTAGTGCTTTCCGTTCTTCACACCGTCAAGGATAGTATCCGCAACGAAGCGTGACTCGGCAATCTCGCTGTCGAAGTTGCAGCACTTTATCTTCTCGCCCTCGCCGAGGTCGGACCACAGCGCCTTGTCCTTACGCTGGGTATTGTTCTTTATAACGGCGTTGGCGGCGTTCAGTATGTTCTCTGTGGAGCGGTAGTTCTGCTCCAGGCGTATTACCACGCTGCCGGGATATTGCTTCTCGAAGTTCAGAATATTCTCGATGGTAGCACCGCGGAAGCGGTAGATAGACTGGTCGTCGTCGCCCACCACGCAGAGATTCCCGTTATCCCCTGCCAGCAGAGCTATCAGCCGGTACTGCGCAACGTTGGTGTCCTGGTACTCGTCCACCATGATGTACTTGTAGAGGTGGCGGTAGTGATCCAGCACGTCCGGGAAATCCTCGAACAGCTTCACGGTCAGGTAGATTATGTCGTCGAAATCCACCGCGCTCGCCGCGCGCAGTGCCGCCTGGTACTGGGTGTAGACCTCCGCGCAGCGCTTCTCCAGCAGCTCGCCGGAAGCCTGCGCCATGGGCGCGTACTCCTCCGGGCTGATCATCTTGTCCTTGCACCGGGAAATCATGTTCTTGAACACCTTGGGATTGAACACCTTCTCGTCCATGTCAAGGCGCTTCATTACGTCCTTGATGACGCGCTTGGAGTCGTCCTCGTCATAGATTGTAAAACTGCGCTGATAGCCCAGGTTCTCTATCTCCCGGCGGAGTATCTTCACGCAGGCGGAGTGGAACGTGGAGGCGTTGATCTTCTCCGCGCCCTCGCCTATCATGTCGATAAGGCGCTGCTTGAGCTCTCCGGCTGCCTTGTTCGTGAACGTGATCGCCAGGATATTCCACGGCGCCACCGGGTCAACGGCGACTATCTGCGCCAGGCGCTCGGCGTTCTCCGGGGTCTTTTCCATGGACGGGAACGCTTCAAGGAACTGCTCCTCCTCCGGGGTGATATCCCGGACCTCGTTGTCAAGGTATGCGTTTCCGAAGCGCATCATGTTCGCGATGCGGTTGCAGAGCACGGTGGTCTTTCCGCTGCCGGCGCCGGCGATTATCAGGACTGCGCCCTTTACCTGGAACACCGCCTTTCGCTGCATTTCGTTGGTCCTGGAGAAAAAGCTGGTGAGCGCATTGCGCTTTAGGGTATTGTAATCCAAATCTATAACCTTCCTTTTTAACGGCGGAATACCGGACAGCTGCGCCGCCCGGCATTTCCTGTGTGTTGTTGATGCAGACCTCAGCCTGCAATGACTGTTACTCTGCGTCTGTAGCCGTGCTGGTCACAGTGGAATTGCTGCTGCCGGAGGAAGCGCCTCCGTCAAGCGCGATGAACGGATTGACCTCCGTGCCGATAGCCTGCGGAAGCACGCCGTCCCAGTTGTTGACCTTGAGATAGTCGATGTAGTTCGGGCTCTTGGCAAGCTGCTCCTGCACCGCCTGGATTGCGTAAGCCTCGGCGTCCGCCTTGATCTTCTGGGAATCCGCGTCAGCCTGGGCAGCGATTACCTTCTGCTTCGCCTCCTCTTCCTTCTCGGCGGTCTTGTTCTGCATTTTGAGGGCGTCCTGCGCGGCAATAACCTTCGCCTGAATGGACTGCTCAAATGCGTCCTCAAAGGCGAGATTCTCTATCGCGAATGCCGTCACGATGATTCCCTGCGGCTCCAGAGTCTTCTTCAGGGATTCGTATATCGCATTCTGGACGTCGGAACGGTTCTGGACAAGATCCTCTGCCTTTACCTTACCGATCTCGTCCTTGGAGATCTTGGCAACATTCGGGACAAGCAGCTTGGTTTCCACGTTGCTGATACCGATGGAGCGGATTATCTCCGGGAGCTTTGTGCCGTCGTAATAGTAGTTGAGCTTGAGCCCCAGGTTATCCACGGTCTGGGTGTCACTGGTGTAGGCGTCCGTCTGCACGGAGTAGATCTGCTCGCGGATATCCACCTGATCGATCTCCTCAATGAACGGGATATGGCAGTTCAGTCCGGCGGAAAGGTCGCTTGAAACTATCTTTCCGAACTGGTACTTTACGCCGATATATCCCTCGTTTACCACGGAAAAGCAGTTGAACAGGATTATCAGCACCACCACGGTGATCACGCCCAGCAATACCCAGAATGAGTACTTCTTCCTGGACGGCGTATTGTTCTCGGTAGTGAATTTTGTCGTTGCCATAAAATCTCCTTATTTAAATCGTAGTTCAGATCACATGCTCTTGCCTGCGGCGACCAGCTCTGAATATTTGTCGTCCGTCTGGATATTCACCACGCTGCGGCGGCTTATTCCCGCATTCGCGAAAGCCTGCGTGAGCATGAGTTTGATTCTGTTGACCTGGTTTACCTCGGAAGCGCCCGGGTCGAAGTCCACTGCGACAATATTGCTCTCGGGGTGCTGTCTGCGCAGTTCGCCGATGACTCCCTTGCCGGTAACATGGTTCGGCAGGCAGGCGAACGGCTGCATGCAGACGATGTTCGGAACTCCCTCGCCGATAAGCTCCAGCATTTCCGCGGACAGGAACCAGCCCTCGCCGGCGATGTTGCCCGGGGAAACTATCGAGCGCACGGATTCGCGCATTTCGTAGATATCGCCTGGGCAGCCGAACTTGGTGCCCTTCACCGCCTTGCGGTAGCTTCTCTCCATGAAGCGGAACGCGTTGACTGCCGCGTTTTCCGCGAACGCCTTGGTGCGTGTGGTGTAGAGCAGTTCGCGCTTGGTCTTTCCGTGGGAGCAGATGTAGTAGAAGAATCCCATCAGATCGGGTACGACTACCTCGCAGCCCTCGTTTTCCAGAAGCCCGATGATGTTGTTGTTAGCCACCGGGTGGAACTTTACAAGTATCTCGCCGACAAGTCCGATACGCGGCTTCTTTATGTCGAGCACGGGGAACTCCGAGAAATCCTTGACGATGTTGCGGACGTTCTTGTTGAAGTTTGGCAGGGACAGGTGCTTCATGTCCTCGCGGAGGTACATGCGCCATTTCTGGTAGAGCGCGTCTGCGCTTCCCCTGGTCGCCTCGTAGGGGCGGACCCTGTACAGGCAGCGTGACAGCACGTCGCCGTAGATTATCGCCATGAATGCGCGGATAGCCAGCGGAACGGTCAGCTTGAATCCGCTCTGCTTCTCAAGTCCGACAACGTTCAGGGAGATCAGCGGAATATCCGCATGCCCGGAATCCTTGAGCGCCTTCTTCAGCATGCCGACGTAGTTCGTCGCACGGCACGCGCCGCCGGTCTGGGTGATCATGACGGAGGTATTCTTGAGGTCGTACTTTCCGCTGTTCAGCGCGTGGATAAGCTGTCCGACAATGAGTATCGACGGATAGCACGCGTCGTTGTTGACGTATTTCAGACCCTCGTCCACAACCGCCTTGGAACAGTCGTTGAGGATAACCACGTTGTATCCGGAGTGCCCGAAGGCAGCCTCCAGCAGGTCGAAATGTATAGGCGCCATCTGCGGACAGAGGATAGTGTGCTTCCTGCGCATTTCCTCGGTGAATTCCGGCTGGCGGACATAGCCGAGATGTCCCATAACGGGCTTGTAGTGGTGGCGCTTGCGCTCCTCGACAACGGAGATGAGCGAACGCAGACGGATCCTTGCCGCACCCAGGTTGTTTACCTCGTCGATCTTGAGGCAGGTGTAGAGCTTGCCGAAGCTGCGGAGTATCTCCTGCACCTGGTCGGTGGTTATTGCGTCCAGACCGCAGCCGAAGCTGTTCAGCTGAACCAGCTCCAGGCAGTCGTGCTTGCCCACGACGTGAGCCGCAGCATACAGCCTTGAGTGGTAGGTCCACTGGTCAACTATTCTTATCGGGCGGACTACCTGCTCCATGTGAGCCACGCTGTCCTCGGTAAGCACTGCGTAGCCGTAGCCGGTGATCATCTCGGGAAGTCCGTGGTTGATCTCCGGGTCGATGTGATAGGGTCTGCCGGCGAGGACTATACCGTTCTTGCCGTTGTCCTCCAGGAATTTCAGCGTTTCCTCGCCCTTGCGGTGCATTTCAGCCTTGAACGCCTCGTCCTCGGCGTAAGCCTTTTCCAGGGCGGAAACTATCTCCTGCTTGGTGAAGCCTCCCTCCGGGAATTCCTTCGTGAACTCCTCGTAAAGACGCTCGCCCATGCGCTTCTTGTGGAATATCGGCAGGAACGGATTCATGAACTTGACATCCTTGCGCAGCTCCGGCACGGAGTTCTTGATTACCTCGGAATATGTAGCGACAACAGGGCAGTTGTAGTGGTTGTCTGCGCCATTGTTCTCGCTCATCTCGTAAGGCATGGAGGGGTAGAATATGAACTTCACACCCTCGTCGATAAGCGCCTGGATATGTCCATGCGCCAGCTTCGCCGGGTAGCATACGGATTCGGACGGCATGGTTTCAATGCCCTTGTCGTAGATCTCGCGGCTGGATTTCGGGGAGAGCTTCACCGAGAATCCCAGTACGGTAAACAGTTTATGCCAGAACGGGTAGTTCTCGTACATTCCAAGAACGCGCGGAAGTCCGACAACGCCGCGCTTTGCGGTATTCTCCGGCAGACTCTCACGGTCGAACAGCAGGTGGTATTTATAGTCGAACAGGTTCGGCAGCTTCTCCCTGGTGGAAACGTTGCCTGCGCCGCGCTCGCAGCGGTTGTTGCTTATGTAGCGCTTCCCGTCCGGGAATTTCGTGATCGTCAGCAGGCAGTTGTTGGAGCAGCGGCCGCAGCGTGCGGTGGTCTTCTCGACCGTGAAGCTCTCCAGCTTGTCAAGGGGCGCAATGGTGCTTCCCTTGCCGTCGTCGCGCTCAATGGAAATCAGCGCACTTCCGTAGGCGCCCATGAGTCCTGCCTTATCGGGGCGTACAACGTCCCTGCCGCAGATAAGCTCGAACGCGCGCAGTACGGAGTTGTTCATGAATGTACCGCCCTGCACGATTATCTTGTCGCCCATCGTGGAGGTATCGCGCAGCTTGATTACCTTGAACAGCGCGTTCTTCACGACGGAGTAGGACAGACCTGCGGAGATGTCCGCAACGGTCGCGCCCTCTTTCTGCGCCTGCTTTACGCGGGAATTCATGAATACCGTGCAGCGTGAACCGAGGTCAACGGGGTGATCGGCGGTGAGTCCCAGGGTGGCGAAGTCCGCGGAGGACATGCCCAGGGCGTTCGCAAAATTCTCGATGAACGAGCCGCAGCCGCTGGAACATGCCTCGTTCAGCAGAATGCTCTCGATCTCGCCGTTCTTCACGCGCATGCACTTCATGTCCTGACCGCCGATGTCCAGAATGAACTCTGCGCCGGGGAGTATACGGTCAGCCGCCTTGTAGTGCGCCATCGTTTCGATCTCGCCGTAATCCGCGCCGAGCGCCGCCTTGATGAGGTGCTCGCCGTAGCCTGTCGCGCACGCCTTGGCTATGTATGCGCCCTCCGGCAGCTGTGCGTAGATCTCCTTGAGGATACCTATGACGGATTTCAGCGGATCGCCGCCGTTGCCGCTGTAGTGGGAGTAGATTATCTCAGCGTCCTTGTTCAGCAGTACCGCCTTAGTGGTAGTGGAGCCTGCGTCCACGCCCAGATAGCACGCGCCCTTGTGCTTCTTGATGTCCGCAACCGGAATGACCGCCTTTGCGTGGCGCTCCCGGAATTCATTAAGCTCCTGCTCGTCCTTGAAGAGGGGCGCAAGGCGCTCTACCTCGCGCATTTGTGCGGTTTCAAGGCTGCCTGCCTTCTTTACCAGCGCGTCGAGGTCAGCTTCTGCGGTTTCTTCGGAGAATGCACAGCCCATCGCAACGAACAGGTTCGCGTTCTCCGGGAAGATTATCTGCTCGTCCTTGAGGTTCAGCGTTTCGATGAACCTGGCGCGGAGCTCCGACAGGTAGTGCAGAGGGCCGCCCAGGAATGCGACATTGCCGCGGATAGGCTTGCCGCAGGCAAGTCCGCTTATCGTCTGATTGACAACGGACTGGAACACGGAAGCCGCCACGTCAGAGCGCTTCGCGCCGTCGTTGAGCAGCGGCTGGATATCGCTCTTTGCGAATACGCCGCAGCGGGAGGCTATCGGATAGATAGTCGTGTGCTTCTTGGCAAGCTCGTTGAGTCCGCCGATGTCGGTGTTCAGCAGCGCCGCCATCTGGTCGATGAACGCGCCTGTACCGCCGGCGCAGGTACCGTTCATACGCTGCTCAAGTCCGCCGGTGAGGTAGGTTATCTTTGCGTCCTCGCCGCCCAGCTCTATCGCGACGTCCGTCTGCGGAATCAGCTGCTTGATGGCGTTGGTGCCTGCGGCAACCTCCTGCACGAACGGAATGCCGAGCCACTTGGAAACCGAAATTCCTCCGGAACCGGTAACAGCAATGAGCACTCGCTCACCCTTAAAATTCTCGCCGACCTCCCCGATGATATCATATACGGTCTTGCGGATATCGGAGAAATGCCGTCTGTACTGGCTGTACAGAAGCTCGTTGTTCTCGCCGAGCACCGCCGCCTTAACTGTTGTTGAACCTATATCAAGTCCTACACGCTTCAAATGATCAAATCCTTTCTGAAACAAAAGCACAATGCTTGTAAACACATATATTAATTATAGCACAGATACGCAAAATTTGCAAGCGGAATTGTAATATTTAGTCTGCCTTTTTGTGACGGTTATCTGAAAAAAACAATCCGGCATTTTATCACAGGTATTGACAAAATGCGGCGCATTAGGTAAAATAGTATCGGAAGGAAGTGTCGTCGTGACGATAAGACCTGCAAGAATAGAAGACATTCCGGCTCTGCTGGAAATATATAACTACGAAGTGATAAACGGAACTGCAACACTGGACATCAATCCACGGACGCTGCCGGAATGGGAAAACTGGTTCCGGGAGCATCAGACGGAGGAGCACTTCGTTCTCACGGCAGAGATAAACGGTGTGCCTGCCGGGTACGCTTCCCTGTCGGAATACCGCAGCAAGGAAGCCTACCGCTCCACCGCAGAGCTTTCGGTGTACGTCGGGCAGGAATTCCGAAGGCAGGGAGTCGCCTCCGCGCTGATCGCGGAAGTCCTGCGAATCGCCCGGGAGAGGGGAACGCTCCACAGCGTGGTGTCAGTCATAACCGCCGGAAACAACGCCAGCAAGCGCCTGCACGGCAAATTCGGATTCATGGCATGCGGCACGCTCCGCCAGGTGGGCTTCAAGCATGGAAAATACCAGGATATCGACAATTTCGAACTTATCCTGGACAAGGAGTAAATCATGTTCAGTCAGATAAACAGCGTGGGTCTGTTCGGACTAAACGCATTCATGGTAACGGTCCAGGCGAGTATTTCCCCCGGGCAGCCCACTTTCGACATCGTGGGAATGCCGGATATTGCCGTGCAGGAGAGCAAGGCGCGTATCCGGGCGGTGCTCGGTCAGCTCGACCTGAAGCTTCTCAACGGCCGCGTCACAGTGAATCTCGCCCCGGCAAGCGTCCGGAAAATAGGCTCTATGTTCGACCTGCCGATAATCACCGCACTAATGAAGCTGGGCGGAGTGATCTCCGCAGATCTTTCGGACTGCGCCTTCATCGGGGAGCTGTCGCTTAACGGAGAGCTTGCCCCGGTAAACGGAGCGCTGTCGATGGTTCTCACCGCCGCGCAGAACGGCGTGAAGCGCATATTCCTGCCTAAAGCGAACGCCAAGGAAGCAAGCGTTGCCGATGGGATAACGGTTTACGGGGCGGAACACCTTACCCAGATCATTGAATTTCTGAAACACGGCACCGGGCTTTCCCCGGAGGAAAAGTACATACCGCAGAGGCGCGAATTGCAGCACATCGCGGATTTTGCGGACGTGATGGGGCAGTCCCAGGCGAAATCCGCGATAGAGGTCGCGGCGGCTGGCTCGCACAATCTGCTCATGCTGGGACCTCCCGGATCGGGAAAATCCATGCTCGCCAAGCGTATCCCGTCCATCATGCCGGCGATAACATTTGAAGAAAGCATTGAAACAACGCAGATATATTCCGTTGCCGGGGAGATAAATCCGGCGGAGCCGCTCGTCACCGAGCGTCCTTTCCGGGCGGTGAGCCACACGGCTTCCGCAGTGGGACTTGTGGGCGGCGGCAGTATTCCGCGGCCGGGAGAGATAAGTCTCGCCCACAACGGTGTGCTGTTCCTGGACGAGCTTCCGGAGTTCGACCGCCGGGTGCTGGAATCACTCCGGCAGCCGCTGGAAAACGGAGATATCACGATATCCAGGGCGAGCGGTTCCGTCAGCTACCCCTGCGACGTAATGCTGGTGGCGGCGATGAATCCCTGCCCATGCGGCAATTTCGGCAGCCCCGTGAAGAAGTGCACCTGCACTCCGCAGAAGGTCACGGCGTACCTAAATCGTATCTCGCAGCCGGTCCTCGACCGGATAGACATACAGATAGAGGTCAAGCCGGTGGAATACGAGGACCTCAGCCGGCGTATCCCACAGGAAAGCTCCGCGGCGATCGCCGAGCGCGTCCAGAAAGCAGTGGAGATCCAGAAAGCGCGGTTCGCCGGGACATCCATCAGGAGCAACAGCAGGATAACCTCGGATATAATCGGCGAGGTGTGCCGGCTCACCCCAGACGCGGAATCACTGCTGAAGTCCGCCTTCGACAAGCTGGGACTTTCCGCCCGTGCCTACGACAGGATTCTCAAGGTGGCGCGCACCTGCGCCGACCTCGCCGGCAGCGAGGATATCCAGAAACCTCACATCGCCCAGGCGATAAGCTTCCGCAGCCTTGACCGGAAATACTGGAACAGGTGAATCTTTGCCTCCAGTCCGGGACAGTTTCTTTCTGCATAATACAGCCGCCGTAAATCCGGCGGTTATTTTTTTCTCGGAATTTCAACAATTTATTGTTTTCCACTTGAAAAATGCCGGAAATAATGCTATAATAAAAAATAATGCGGAAATTTTCCGGCACAACAAAAGAAAGAAGGAAAGATTTTATGGCAGACACTATGCAGGGTCTGAGAAGGACATGCTTATGCGGCGAAGTCACCCTGGAGATGGGCGAGGTAGTCGTAGGCGGCTTCACACAGAGAGTACGCGACAAGGGAAGCCTTATTTTTATAGATCTGAGGGACAAATCCGGTATCGTTCAGCTGGTATTTGACGAAACCACCGACAAGGCAGTTTTCGAGAAGGCAGAGAGCGTCCGCTCCGAATACGTCCTGCTGGCAAAGGGCACAGTACGTGCGCGTGAGAGCGTGAACACCGAGATCAGGACCGGCGGCGTCGAGATCATGGTAACAGAGCTGCGTATCCTCTCCAAGGCGCAGACTCCTCCCTTTGAGATCGTAAGCAACACCAAGACCAACGAGGAGCTTCGTCTGAAGTACCGCTACCTCGACCTGCGCCGCGAACCGCTCCAGAAGAACCTCATCATGCGCCACGAGATCGCCAAGGCTGCCCGTGAGTACTTCTACGCGAACGGATTCACCGAGATTGAGACCCCGATGATGATCAAGTCCACCCCGGAGGGTGCGCGCGACTATATCGTTCCGTCCAGAATCCACAACGGAAAGTTCTACGCCCTGCCCCAGTCGCCGCAGATGTACAAGCAGCTGCTGATGATCGCAGGCATGGACAGATATATCCAGCTTGCACGCTGCTTCCGTGACGAGGACCTCCGTGCTGACCGCCAGCCGGAATTCACCCAGATCGACCTTGAGATGTCCTTCGTGGACGTTGACGATATTCTGGAGTGCCTGGAGGGCTTCGTAAAGCACCTCTATAAGACAGTGCTGAACGTGGATATCCCCACTCCGCTGCCCCGTCTGACCTACGACGAGGCTATGAACCGCTATGGCTCCGACAAGCCGGATACAAGATTCGGCATGGAGATCACCGACATCTCCGGCATCGTGAAGAACTGCGGCTTCTCCGTATTCAAGGACGCCATCGCAAACGGCGGCTCCGTACGCGGTATCGTCGCAAAGGGCGCGGCTGCAAAGCTCACCAGAAAAGAGATCGACAAGCAGACTGAGTTCGTGCGCGGTATCGGCGCAAAGGGTCTTGCTTATGTAAGATGGGTCGATGACGCTCCCAACTGCTCCTTCGCAAAGTTCATGGGCGAGGGCGAGCTTGAGGCTATACTCAAGGCTCTCGGCTGCGAAAAGGGAGACGTTGCCCTCATCGTTGCGGACAAGGATAAGGTTACGCTGCCGGTACTCGGAGCGCTCCGTCTGAAGATCGCAAAGCAGCTCGATATCATTCCCGAGGGCTGGAACTTCCTGTGGATCGTGGAATTCCCGTTCTTCGAGTACGACGACGAGAGCGGCGAGTGGCTCGCTATGCACCACCCGTTCACAATGCCGCTTGACGAGTGCATTCCCTACCTCGACACCGACAAGGCTAAGGTACGCGCAAAGTGCTACGACCTGGTGCTCAACGGTATCGAGCTTTCCAGCGGCTCCATCAGAATCACTGACCCCGAGCTTCAGCAGCACATGTTCGAAATGCTCGGCATGACCGACGAGGAGATAAACGCCAAGTTCGGATTCCTCGTGGACGCATACAAGTACGGCGCACCTCCCCACGGCGGCGCAGGAATCGGTCTGGACAGACTCGCAATGCTCATGTGCGGCTGCGACAGTCTGCGTGACGTTACCGCATTCCCGAAGGTACAGAACGCAAGCGAGCTGATGAGCGAGGCTCCCTCCACTGTCAGCGAGGAGCAGCTCAAGGAACTCGGCATTGCTATCGTGAACAGCGAAGAATAATTTATCCAGGCGGTGAAGTACTATGGAAAAACGCGAATACAGAGAACTTTCAGAGCTTGCGGCAAACGGTGACACAAAGGCATTTGCACGGCTGTACGAAACACTGTACCGTGAAATGTACTACACCGCCTGCTATTCTCTCACGGACGAAGCGGACGCGGTGGACGCGGTCGCTTCCACCGCCCGGGACGGATTTTCGGCGGTGGGCAAGCTGCGCAGCGAGGAGGCCTTCCGGGCTTTCATGATGAAAACGCTGTGCGCCCGTATAAAATCCAAACTCCGGGAATATGCGGACGAGGGCAGGCAGCCGCTGCCGTCAAGCGACGGATTCGACGTAATGGTGGAATTCAGCCGCATGAGCGACACCGAGCGGATAATCGGCAGCATGTACATCGGCGGAAAATTCCAACCGGACGAGATAACCGCCTACACGGGATTCTCCTCCGCAACAATAAAGAAAACCATCGACCGGGTGGTGACAGAATTCGAACTGGACTGACACACTTTTGACCAGAAAGAGGGTGAATGCATTGACAGTTTCACAGGTACGGGAGCTTATGATGGAGCGCGTTGTTCCGGAAAGCCTGCTTCCGCAGAATATACCTGCAAGCCTTATGGACGAAGATTCCGCGCCACCGGAGCTGGACGCATTCACATTCCTTAACCGGCTTCGCTCCCTGGGTATCGGCTCGGCAGATTTTCTCTACCTGCTGAAAGGCTGCGGCGCCCCGGCGGAGGCTGTCGATAAAATCGAGCAGCACCCGGACATGAACCTGCAATCACTGATAGTCACGCTGGACGGCTCCGGGCTTACACCAAAGGATTACACGCGCATGCTCTACACCGCACGGCAGCTGTGGGAGCGCACCATCACCATGCGCCTGGAACTTGATGAGCTACAGGCGGAGGAGCAGTCCCAGCCGGAGCCGGAATCCGCGAAGGAGCCTGAGCCGGAGGTTCCCGTCCGCACCGCGCGGCAGAAGAAATCCGCAGAAGCGGAGGAATCCCCTGAAAAGCCCCTGCCCCGTACGGCACGGCAGAGAAAAAAGGGCGAAACGGAATTCCGGGAATACGCCGGCGTAAAGCCGATCGGCAGGCGGAATCTCCCGGACGGGGACGAGGAGGAATCCAGCAATCCCGAGGTGCTGACCGCAGTGCAGCTGAATCTGCCGCCGCAGGTTGACGAACTGACTGAAGAACCAGAATCCAATCCGGAAGAAGCAAAATCCACGAAAGCGGACGATCAGCGCGGACGACGCAGCGCCATCATTGTCTGCGCTGTGGGCGCTGCAATAGTCTGCGCGGCGGATTTCGCAGTGGGATTCCTGGGATTTACGGCGCCGGAGCACTCCACCGCTGACCTGCATTTCGCGGCGGACTCCAGCGAGATATTCACCGATATCTACAACTCATACACAAACGCGGTGATCGGCGGCAGCTACGTCCAGCCGGAACCCCCGGACTCGCAGGTGTTCGGCGATATCCTCGTGACCGGCGGCAATCAGTTCGGAAGCTTCTCAGACGGGAACACCCTCTGGACAGCGGAGCCTGACAAGATCGAAGTCTGCAATCTGTCCGGCGGCACTGACAAAATCGAAATACTTCCTCCTGATGGCGCACAGTTCGTCCGGGTGGAGTTTACCGGAAGCGGCTTGACAGCAGTGTTCACCGGGAATTCCTTCTGCGGCGTAATGGGCGCGGACCAGTCCGGAAGCACCTGGACCACCAAACAGAGCGGAAAGCTGACGGATATTTACAGTTCCGGGGACGGAATACGCCTGGGAAGCGTGTATACTCCCGGGTTCTCCGAAAGCTTCACCATTGACGACCAGCTCGCCTATATGCCCTGGACGGAATACTCCGGGGAGCGCACAGCGTTGCTTCCGGCGGAGGTGGCGGTGACCGGAAATGCCCAGGGGTGCAGCTACGCAGTCAACTGTGAATACTCTGCGAACGGCGAGGTAAAATCACGAATGGCGGCGCTCGGAAATCCAATATTCAGCGGCGCTGAGTACTTCTCCGCCGTGATGTATGACGGCACTCAGACGCTGCTTGTGGTAATGGACGAAAACTCCGCACTGACATGCGACAATACTCCGGCTGCCGCAGCGGCAGCCATCGGAAGCGGCTGCATAGCCACCGCCGAGAAGTCCGAAAGCGGTATCACCGTGTACGTCCGCGACCGTGATTTAAAGACCGTCAGCGCGTTCAACGCCGACAGTGGCGTGACCACAATGCGGTTTGACGGGAATACTCTCCTGCTTGGGGACGGCGACATAATAATGCTTGCGGTGGATCTCAGCGCCCCGGCTTCCCCGGCTCCGCTGGAACTGACCGCCGCAGATGGTGTGGTGAACGGAGAATACGCGCTGTGCGGAAGCACCTCCGCCGCCGGAATTTCCCTCACGCTCTACCATCTGGAGGACGGGAAGGCAGTCCAGGCGGATTCCTTCTCCAAAACGCTGACCTCCACGGAGCTGGAAAGCTTCCGCTTCGGTGGCGCAAATACCTTTGTCGTGAACGGAACGGATTGCTGCGGCGCAGCATACAGCTGGTTCGACGGAGTTTCCGTGGTGAGCGAGTTCGCGGAGATGGGTAAATCCAGAAGCGTACACACGCTTTACGATGATCCCGACGGCTACACAGCGGCGGTTTACACCGCCAACGAACTGAAGCTGATCTGCGGTTCAAGGATTCAATAATACATAAAAAAGCGGTCACTTATTTTATGTGCCGATTTTTTTAAATGGTAATATTCACAGAACAGGGTATGCAAATTAATGCAAATATCCAAAAATCTGAAATGTCATTGACAAACAATTGTTGGGGGTATATAATTATTATATATGAACATAACCTTGCAGGAGGTGCCCAAATTGAAGATAAAATGCATTCTGTCAGCGGCAATGGCAGGCGTACTGCTGATGACCGGCTGCTCGGGTGATAATACAGAATCCGTGGCGACATACGACCTGGACGCCGCCGGGAACGTAATTCCGATAACCGACAGCTACATTCCGTCGGCGTATAAACCGGCGTCGGGAAGCTGGACCGCCATGAAGGAAGAAATACACGGCGCGCCCGGAGAAGTGACTGACACCAGGATCCCTGCCGTGTTCCTCACCACCGACGACCCGGACTCCATCACCAAGGAGGAGTACGCCCCCTGCACCGTGCAGATAGACGCCGGAATGACCGACGGGCAGTACGAGAGCACCGATGTCATCAACGCTGAGATCAGGGGAAGAGGTCACTCCACCTGGGAATGGCCCAAGAAGCCCTACAAGATCAAGCTGGAGGAAAAGACCTCCCTGCTCGGAATGACCGAAGCCAAGCGCTGGGTGCTCCTGGCGAACTATGCCGATGAGTCTCTGCTGCGCAACACCATCGCACTCGAGGTAACTCGCACATTCGATTCTTTCCGGTTCGTTCCGCACGCGATACCGGTCGATGTCTACATGAACGGGATCTACCAGGGCGTATACACCCTGGGCGAGCAGCTGGAGGTGAAATCCTCAAGGCTGCCGCTGGACGACGGACTCGCCAACACCGAAACTGGCTATCTGCTGGAGATCGGCGGCGCGGATCCCAACGTTGACAAGAAAGGCTGGGATTACTTCGACCTGCCCTCCGGCTGTGGGGTTAATATCAAGATAAAGAGCCCCGACACCGAGCAGGATCCGAACGCGGAATACAACTGGACACAGGAGCATTACGACTTCATCTACAACTACATGTGCCGCGCCGACAAGGCGATAACCACGCTGACGGACTACGACAAATACATCAACGTGGACAGCTTCATCGACTGGTTTCTGGTTCATGAATTCACCTACAACCTGGATTCCTGCTTTCACCGCAGCTGCTATATCACGAAGCCAAAACTGGCACGCCTGGAAATGGGTCCCGTGTGGGATTTCGACCTGGCATTCGGGAACATGTACAAGGACAATCCGAACTACGACGACTGGGCGACAATCGGCTGCGACGACAGCGACAGCTACATCGGGATAACCTGGTACAACTACCTCATGACCGACGAGGATTTCCGCGCGAAGGTCCGTGCACGCTGGGACGAGGTCAAGGACAACATGCTGAGCACGGCGCTGGATACGCTGGATTACTACAAGCCGCTTATCACGCCCTCCGCGAACAAGAACTTCGAGGTCTGGGACACCCTGGGCATCACCAACGGATTCCAGCCGGCGGCGATGAAGGAAGAAACCACCTACACCAACCAGCTGCAATACCTGACAAGGTTCCTGTACGCAAGGAAAAAGTGGATAGACGAAAATCTGTGATAATATCGGGGAGGACTTCGGTTCTCCCTTTCACATTCGTATCAAAGGAGATGATCTAATGAGCACAAAACTATATATTGTGGAGGGACTTCCCTGCTCCGGAAAAAGCTCCACCGCTGCCCACATCGCACAGATCACCGGCGGAGAGCTGTTTGACGAGGGCTGTGGTGATCACCCGGCGGACTATGAATTCAGCGCGTTCATTCCTGACGGCGTGGATTTCTCTGTGAAGAAGCTTTCCGAAGAATACGCCCAACGGATTCCCGGCGGCGTGATACTACCGCTGAACAAGCTTTCCGGTGAAGATTTCGACCGTGCGCTGAAATACAAGATTTATGACGGGCTGGACTGGGAAACTGAACGTCCGGTGATGCTGGACAAATGGCGCGGATTTGCAGCAAATGCTGGTGACACCGTGTATGTTTTTAACTGCGTACTTTTGCAGAATCCGATGTGCGAAACGATGATGCGTTTCAACCTTCAGCCAGAAGAATCCCTGGAGTACATTACGGAAATATGCAATATCATTGCTCCGCTTGACCCCACAGTAATATACCTGAAGTGCACAGACATATCCGCTCAGATCCGTTCAGCACTGCCGGAGCGCGGCACAGAATGGCTGAATGCGGTCGTGGATTATCACTGTAATGGAGAATATGGAACGGCAAATGGACTTTCCGGATTCGATGGATACATTTCGGCACTGAAAGAGCGCCAGAAGCGCGAGCTGGACTTTCTGCCCTGCCTGCCTGTGAAATCCGTAATTCTTGAAGACGCTCAGCTTGACTGGAGCCATTCTTACCGAAAAATAGATGAGATACTTGCAAACAAATAAAAATAACAGTCCCTGCCGAAGCAGGGACTGTTATCATGTCGGAGAAAAATGACATAGGTGGAAATCTTACTTCATGAAGCTGAACGCGCTCTTTCCGGGATATACTGCGCTTGCGCCGAGCTGCTCCTCAATGCGGATAAGCTGGTTGTACTTCGCGGTGCGTTCGCTTCTGCTGGGAGCGCCGGTCTTGATCTGGCAGGTGTTCAGTGCAACTGCGAGGTCAGCAATCGTGGTGTCCTCGGTTTCGCCGGAGCGGTGGGAAGCAATGGCTGTGTAGCCTGCCTTGTGCGCCATCTTGATGGCTTCCAGGGTCTCAGATACGGAGCCGATCTGGTTCAGCTTGATAAGGATAGAGTTGCCGCAACCCAGGGAGATTCCCTTGGAAAGGCGCTCTGTGTTGGTTACGAACAGGTCGTCGCCAACTAGCTGTACCTTGCCGCCGAGTTCCTTGGTCATGATCTGCCAGCCTTCCCAGTCCTCCTCGTCGAGTCCGTCCTCGATGGAATAGATCGGGTACTTCTCGCAGAGCTGTGCCCAGTGAGCTACCAGTTCAGCAGAGGTGAAATCCTTGCCGGACTTGGGCAGGTGGTACTTGCCCTTCTCGCCGCTCTTCCACTCGGAGGAAGCGGCGTCCATTGCTAGGACGAAATCCTCGCCGGGCTTGTAGCCAGCCTTCTCAACTGCGCTGAGGATATACTGGATAGCCTCCTCGTCGCTTGCCAGGTCAGGAGCGAATCCGCCCTCGTCGCCTACGGAGGTAGCAAGCCCCTTGTTCTTGAGCAGGGCAGCCAGTGCGTGGAACACCTCGGTGCACCAGCGCAGACCCTCGGTGAAGCTATTTGCGCCAACGGGCATGATCATGAATTCCTGCACGTCAACGGTATTTGCAGCGTGCGCGCCGCCGTTGAGAATATTCATCATAGGAACGGGAAGTCTGTTCGCATTCACGCCGCCCAGGAATCTGTACAGCGGAATATCCAGGGAGGTTGCCGCAGCTCTCGCGCAGGCGATGGAAACAGCGAGTATTGCGTTTGCGCCCAGCTTGCTCTTGTCCTTTGTGCCATCTGCGTCGATCATAGCCTTGTCGATCGCGTAAATATCGGAAGCGTCCATGCCCACGATAGCGTCACGGATAACGGTATTCACATTATTGACAGCCTTGGACACGCCCTTGCCGCCGAAACGGGATTTGTCGCCGTCGCGAAGCTCCAGAGCCTCGAATTCGCCGGTGGAAGCGCCGCTGGGAGCCGCGCCCCTTGCGATTGTTCCGTCTGCGAGATATACCTCCGCCTCAACGGTAGGATTGCCGCGGGAGTCGATTATTTCGCGGCCGATGACATTCTCAATTTCAAGATAGTTCATGTTGTGCACCTCTCAGTTGTATTTTTATCCGCACTGCGGACCTTCTGACTTATTATTGGCAGCCAGCCGTAGTTTATTCCGGCATTATTCATCGGTCCGCCGCCGGACTGCGCACCAGAACAACGGCATGACCAATGACTTATTCTCATGAGGTTAGTCTTTTCTAACCAATAGATATTTTACCATATCCCGACCAAAAAAGCAAGTGATATACCCTACAAGAATCTTTCAACAGTTTTGGCTATCCTGAATAAATACACAGTAAACTTTGGTACATTGAAATGTCACGAACAAACATCTTAGAATCAGTACGTTAATTATTACTAACCGCTTTCGAGCAGCACAAATTTGCCATAAGTCCGGACATAGAAAAAGGAGCCAGTGTTTTACCACTGGCCCCAAAAATTCCGGCATTACAAGCAGAATTAACAGAATATTCAAACCAAACCATCAGCCGCGCCGGATACAGCCTGAGAACTTTTGCTCTCGTCTGTATATACACGACCCCGTCCGAAACGTTACGTCATTTCTGAGGAATTTCGCGGAATTCCATTCTGATAATGAATCTCTCATCTGCGACGGAGAATTCATCGCCGTTCTTCAGCACAGCCGTTCCTCCCTTGGGGAGCTCAGTCCCGTTCAGGAAGGTCTGGTTGAGCGACTCATTGTCGCACAGCGTCACAGCACCGCCGCTGATTCGCAGGACAGCGTGCACGCGGCTTATCGCAGGATTGTCCGTCACCGCATAGCTGCAAAGCTCCTTCTTCCTGCCTATGCTGAATTCCGGTCGATTCACCGGGATAACCTCCCCGGTTTTCAGCCGGGTTATGGCGCAGACCAGCACCTTCTTTACCGCAGGCTTCCCGGAAGCCACGGCTTGCTGCACCGCCGGATTCGGTGCGACCGCGGATTTCGCAGCCGCCCTCAGGACTGCCGCCGTGGGAGCCTTTCCGGCTGCCGCAGGATTTGCCGTGGTGGCAGAAATCGGCCGCCTTTTTATGGGAGCCTCCGGAATTGCACCCCGACAGGGTTCCAGGCAGGGAGCCTCCGTCAGGCGGTCGAAGAACTCGCCAAACGTCTTGAAGTTGTAGTAATACAGCGACTGGAAAGCAGCCATCTGCATTTCCATGCCGGGGGTCAGCTGGACTCTCTCGAGGATAACGCCGATGAACGGCTTCCCCTTCAGGATCGCGTAATTCAGCTCGTTCCGGCAGTTGTGCGACTGTATCGAGTTTCCGGAAACGCACGCGATAAAGGCGCTGCACTTCTCCAGGTGCCCGGCGATAACCTCCGGCCACTCGGTGCCGGGGTATATTCCGCTGTCGAACCACACGCGGTATCCCTGGGACGCCAGCGCGGAGATTATCGGCCGCACCCTTTCCTTGTCCTTGTGACAGTAGCTTACGAAAATATATTTCTCACTGCCATTATATTCCGTTACATTACCCATGCGATACACCCCGTCACTGCACAATATTGAATAACCCGTCAAAACCTATCTCTTCGAACGAACTCATCAGCGCCGGCGAGATCCCACGCAGGCTCAGGGAGTGCCCCTTTATCCCGTCCACCGCTTTCTGGGTGTTCAGAAGCGCCTTGAATCCCGCGTTGGAGATGAATCCAACGCCGCTCAGGTCAAGGACTATCCCGTTGCTGACCGTGACCGCTGCCAGCAGCTCGTCCGAAAAGCACAGAGCCGCCTCGGAGGTGATATCACCCTCAACGGCTATGTTCATCGTACCATTCTCCGGCTGCTCCCTCAGCGTCAGCTGCTGTCCGCCGGAGGTTATCACCAGCGCTCCGTCCTTTATTTCCAGACTGCTCATAGTCCGCCCCTCCCATTACTTCTTGCCGAGATATTTCGCAGCAAACTGCTCATAGCTCATGCCGGTGTTTCCTGCCGCGGTGACCATGGAGAGGTCGTCCTCGGAAAGCTCCTCGTTGGCTGTCCCGGCGACCTCCTTCATGAATTCGTCGTATTCCGCGACTTCCTTTGCCAGCTTCTCAATATCTTCAGGAACATTGTTCTTCTTAAAAAGTTTCATGACTGTTCTCCTTCCATATACACAGGGACCCGGTCCCCTTTTGTATGTATATACACGCGTCAGTCCCGTCCGTTACACCCTTTTTTACTTAAATTTGTCTGGAAGCAAGACTGCTGAACAACCCGTTCGCCGCCATCAGTTCATCAAATGTGCCCTGTTCGGCGATTTTTCCGCCGTCCAGTACGATTATCCTGTCGCACTTCATTATGGTGCTCAGGCGGTGCGCTATGACGATCCTTGTCGCATTCAGCTTCTCCAGGGAGCTGCACACCATTGCCTGGGTGATATTGTCCAGCGCACTGGTGGCTTCGTCAAAGAAAAGTATCGACGGCTTCGAGATTATTGCCCTGGCAATAAGTATCCTCTGCTGCTGTCCGCCGGAAATGGTGCCGCAGTCCTCGCTGAGTACTGTGTGCAGCCCCATCGGCATGCGGTCGATATCGTCCTTCAGTCCGACTGCCTCCGCGACGGCGTTGACGTCCTTCACCGTCGCCCTGGGCGCGGTTATCGTTATGTTATCGAAAATACTTCCTGATATGAGCTTCCCGTCCTGGAGCACCACGCCGAACTTCTTGCGGAGTTCGCGCTTGTCCAGACTCTCGATGTCCTTTCCGTCGTAGTATATCTTGCCGCTGACCGGGGTCTCGAATCCCAGCAGCAGCTTCATCAGCGTGGATTTTCCGCAGCCGGAGGAGCCGACTATTCCGACATACTCCCCGGGGCGGATATTCAGCGAAACCCCGTCAAGGACGTTCGGCGAGCTCTCGTCGTATCTGAACGTGACGCTGCTGATCTCGATTCCGCCGGAAAGCTCCCCGGGCATTTCCATGCCGGAGTTCAGCTCCGGCTTTGCCTCAAGTATCGGGCGTATACGCGCCAGGAGCGGCTTCAGCCCGGCAACCCCGGCGGCGCTGTCCGTCAGCTGCATTGCCGCAGCGGTAAACATTCCGAAAGCGGAGATGAATCCCATGAACGCGCCGGCGGTGATCTCCATGCCGCTCCTAGCTGCGGCGGTGTACAGCACCACCAGAAATACGGAATCTGCCACAGTGCCGATAGTGCTGCCGATAAGGGACAGGCGCTCGCTCTTCTGCTCGTTTCTGCGCAGCTCCGCGAACGGGCGGAGGTATTCGTGCAGGGCACGCTCCTCCACGCCGGCAATGCGTATCTTGGATATGCCGGATATCATCTGGTACAGCTTCGAGGAGGCTGCGCCGTTCAGCCGCGCGGCATTCCTCTCGTATTTCAGTGAAGCTGCGGTAATCGCCAGGACTGCCGCAGCATAAGCAGCGGTCATCAGCAGCGCGATGCCGGCGAGGGCGGCAGAGAACTGCGCCATCTTGACGAAATACGCGACAAGGCTGATAAGGATAACCGCCGACCCGGTGACCGAGTTCACGATACTCCCGGCGGCTCCCCCGACGCCCATAGCCCTCTGCGCCAGGTCGGCGCTCTCGTACTTCCGCAGGAAAGATTCCGGCAGGCTGAACAGGCGGTCGTACGCTGCATTCTGGCATTCGTAGCCCACCCTGCTGGAAAGACGGAATGCCGACAGGCTCTTCACGGCGGAGAACAGGATATTCCCCAGCAGGAAGCTCCCCACCAGTGCGCAGATCTGCACCACCGCCGGGATATCCCCCAGCGGCACCAGATCGTCGAATATCATCTGGTTCAGGGTAGGAGTCAGCACGCCGATGAGCGCGCCGAACACCGCCATCACCGCCAGCCGCACGATATCCCCGGCTCTTACGGAGCCAAGGCACCAGCGTGCAAGTCCGCGCAGGGACATGCTGTCCTCGGGGAACGGGCGGCAGACTGTGACCGCCTTAGGCTCCAGCCAGGCGGATTCCGCCTTCGTGAGCTTACGGCAGGAGCCGTCCTCCATGCTGTATAAGTTGTAGCCGGAAGCTCCCCGGGGCACGCACACCATCGGCTTCCCGTCGCGGAATACTATCAGAACTCCGAGGTCCCGGCGGTGCCAGTTCTCCTCGAGGATTATCTCCCGGCAGGCGAAGTGGGATATTCTCGCGATATCCGCCATACCGTAATCCTTGCCGCAGCACTCGATGATCTTTTCCTGCGGAGCCGGCTGAATCCCGCACTGCGCGCAGGCAAACGCCGCCGCGCGGTACAGCAGGTCGTCCGACTGACCGGACACGTCCGCCTGCTTTCCTCCGGAAAAGCTGCGGTAGATGAGCGACATGTTCTGCCGCACCGTGCGCTGCTTGTCCTGGAGCGTCTTGTGCAGGTAGGCGTCCTCGGACACGGTGCTGCGCTCGTAGAGGTCGGCGAATCCGTGCTCGAAGCCCTCGCGCTCGAGGTGCTTCACTCCTGCCGCCGCCGCGAACTTCCCACGCAGGACTGACGTGCAGCCCCCGGGTATCACCTTCAGCTGAGCCGTTCCCAGCGCGGAAATACAGAACCTCCAGTTGGTGTAGAGCTCGTCCCGGAAGCACAGCGCCGGAATGAAATCCCCGGCATGCGCCTCGCAGACGAGCGCGCGCCTGCCAGCGGCTCCGTTCGTGACCTTCACGACGTAGACCAGCGCGGTCCCGGCGGTCACCTTGTATGCATTCTCCGGGTCCTCCGTCAGCAGCGAATCCGAGCCGCGGAGGTACAGAATACCGTTTTCCTGTTTCATTTCCGCCCTCCTCAATTGCTGCTGATGAAGCTGCGGTAGAATCCGTCCTCTGCCGACAGCTGCTCGTGTGTTCCGCGCTGTACTTCCTGACCGTGGTCCATGACGATGAGCTCGTCGCAGTCCCGGATTGCGCTCAGTCTGTGCGCGATTATCACGCAGGTACAGCCGCGGCGCTTGATGTTGTCGATTATCTGCTTCTCCACGATGGGGTCGAGGGCGCTTGTCGCCTCGTCCATGATGAGCACCGACGGATTCGTCACCAGCGCCCTCGCGATCTCCAGCCGCTGGCGCTGACCTCCGGACAGGTTGGAGGCGCCCTCCGTCAGCTGATGATCGTATGCCCCCGGACGGGACACGATGAAGTCGTGTATGCACGCGTCCTTGGCGGCGGCGACGATGTCCTTCTCAAGGATATTGTCGTTCCACATGGTGATGTTGTCGCGGATAGTTCCGGAGAACAGCGTGATGTTCTGGCTGACCGTGGATACGCTGGCATTCACAACCTCCGGCGGAATCTCGCTGAGCGGAACTCCGTCGAAAAGCACCTCGCCGCCCCAGGGCTGGTACAATCCGCTGATGACCTTGGACACCGTGGATTTTCCGCAGCCGGAGGGTCCCACAAACGCCACGGAGCTGCCGCTGTTCAGCCGGAAGCTCAGCCCCTGGACAAGAGGCTTCTCCAGAGTGCTGTACCCGAAGGAAATATCGCGCAGCTCCACCCTGCCATCCAGCTTGGAGGTATTCTTCTGCACGGCGGTGCTGCTGAATTTCGGGTCGGCGCCGTAATTATTGATGTCCTGCACGCGGCTGATATCCGCGCGGACCGTCTGGATCTTCTGCACCATTCCCACCAGCTGGTCCACCGGCTGGCTGAAGGAGGAATACAGGCTGTTGAACGCCAGCAGCATGCCCACGGTGAATTCACCCCGGATAACCAGCACCGCCCCTGCCAGGAGCACCCCGACGGAGGAAAGCTGCGTCACCACCCCGGGGACTACCGAGATTATCTGCTGGAGCCGGTTGAGCCGCTGTTCGGTCACGGCCTCCTTGGCGCTGTAGCCGAGTATCCTCCCGGTGTATTCATTCTCCGCGCCGGAGGCTTTGAGCGTACCGGTAATGCTGAGTCCTGCGCAGACCGCGCCGGCAAGCCTGCCGCTGTCCTGGCGTTGCTTCATGACGGTTTTGGAGATACTGTCGGCGCCCAGCTTGGCTATCACCAGGTTTATTGCCGCGGCAGCGCACGCGATGAGCGTCAGCAGCGGACTGTACACGCACAGCAACACAAGGAAGAACACCGCCGAAAAGATATTCAGCGCCGTATCCGCCAGATCCCCGGCAAGGAAATCACACACGCTGACGTTGTTGTCGGCTCTGCCCGTAAGGTCGCCGACATAGCGCTGATCGAAAAATCCTATAGGGAGCCGCAGTAATTTCGACAGGAATTTATACCCTGACATCATTATCATCTTGCTGCGCAGCCGCTGCAGCAGCGCGCCGCGGTAAAAGCTGAGCAGCGCCTGCATGAGCACCGCCGCCGCCATGAACAGGATAACTCCCCGGAACCACGACATGTCCGCTCCGACTATGACCTTATCCATGAACACCTGCGACAGCACCGGGAGCACCACCCCCGGGAATACGAGCAGCAGTCCCGTGAACACCATCTTGGCGACGGCGCTTCCGCTGCCCTGGAGCCGCTCCTTAAGGAATTCCAGCGTGCCGTTGTCGGATTTGCACCTGTGGAAATCCGGGGTGACGGCGAATGTGAGCACAACGCCGGTGAATCCCTCGTCGAGCTCCTCCATGGTGAGCTTGCGCCTGCCGCACGCCGGGTCGTTGAGGTAGGCATGCTTGCCCCGGAATCCCTCCAGCACGACAAAGTGGTTGAAGTTCCAGTGGATAATACACGGCGGAGTCAGCTTGCGCAGCGCCTCCGGCTCCCGGCGGTATCCGTGGCATTCCAGCCCCATGCGCTTGGCTGCCCTCATTATGTTTCCGGCGTTGCAGCCGTCCCTGGATACTCCGGTTTCAATACGCAGCTTCTCCAGCGGAATATGGCTGCCGAAATACGCGAGTATCATCGCGAGGGAAGCTGCGCCGCATTCCGTGGCTTCCATCTGGTAGACTGTGGGGGTGCGTGCATATTTTTTCGACATGTCAGCCCTCCGCACCCTTGTTAAGTCCGGACAGCAGGCGGTTTATCGGCGCGGACTGCTCCACGATTATCTTTCCGCTTACCACCAGCCCGGAATCCGGGACGTCATCGTCAAAGCTGCATATTACGGAATACACCGGACCCTGAGAAGCGAACACGTCGCTCATTCCGTTGTCGGAACCCAGCACCAGCGCCATGTTCCCCACGGAAACCGCGCCGCTGCTGACGGAGGTCACCTTCCCCGAAAGGCGGCGTTCCTGGGTGCCCGGAATAGTCACGACTGCTTCCATTCCCGGCTTCATCTGCTGCGCCTGGGAAGCAGGCACATAGAACACCACCGCACGCTCTCCGGAATCCTCCGGCGTGAGCCTTAGGATCTCGCTGCCGCCGGTGACCATGTCCCCGGGCTGACCCAGCAGGAGTGAAACAGTTCCGCTGCGGTCCGCGAGTATTTCCCGGCTCTCCCCGGAAGCAGTGCTTATCACTGCGACCCTGTCCCCGGCGGAGATCCTGTCGCCGGGGCTGACGGTGAACTCAGTTATCGTGCCGGTGCTGTCGGATATCATGCAGTCGGAGCCTTCCGTTCCCACCACCGCGCCGACAACGCTGACCGTTTCCGGGAGTTTTCCGAGGAACGCCCACACTACCGCCGCCGCGACTATCAGCGCGACGCCTGCCAGCACCGCCCAGCTTGCCGGGGAGGTGACTACCATTGCCTTGTCGAGCTGCTCCGGGGAGGAAAGCTTTTCCAGAGCGCTTTTTCTGAAAACCTGTGCCATATAGAAATCCCTCCGTCACTCAGGCATAATAATCCGCAAGGAATTCCTTGAGCTTGTCCATGCTCCGGTTGAGTATTACCCGGACATTCCCGGCAGTGGTGCCTAACTCCGCGGCGATATCCGCGGCGCTCATGTTCCGGAAGTACTTCAGGCGGACCGCCTGCTGCTGACGCTCGGGGAGCTTCGAAATGGCGTCGTGTAGCATTCTGCTGCGCTCCTCCATCAGCACTGCGTCCTCGATAAGCTCGCCTGAGCTTACGTCAACGGGATTTTCCTCGTCGTCCAGGGACACGTTCTCCTTCTTGTCGCGGTAGTAGTTCTTGAGCCGGCTGCTGCAAATCATATACAGCCATGTCGCCGCGGAAGCCTTGGTGGGGTCGAATCCCTCGTAGTTCCGGTATGCGGTCACGAATACGTTCGCCGCGATGTCCTCCGCGTCCTGGTAGCTGGATATCCTTTTCACTATGTACCTTAAAATAGGCGTGTAGTACTGCTCGTAAAGCTGCTCAAAGGTGGGCTTCATTTCCATAGTTCAACCAATTCCTTCCCATATTACCCGAAATTCGGGCTAATTACACAACACTCATGTATATTTTATCATATAATCTGTAAAAAATCAATGCGATTTTACAATTTCCTCAAAGGATTCCCTAATAATAACCAAAAAATTCCGGGGCATTTCTGCTCCGGGATTTCCGCACCTTTGCTGTTTACTTTCCGCACTCGCCGTACTGCTCGTCAGTGACCGGCTCCAGCCACTCGTTGGAGATATTCTCGCCGGGCACCTCCACCGCCAGGTGAGAGAACCAGCTGTCGGCTGTGGCTCCGTGCCAGTGCTTCACTCCGGCAGGGACAGTGACCACATCGCCCGGGTGGAGGAACTGCGCCGGCTTGCCCCATTCCTGGTACCAGCCGCAGCCGTCAACGCAGACTAGGATCTGTCCGCCGCCCTTGTCCGCATGGTGGACGTGCCAGTTGTTCCGGCAGCCCGGCTCAAAGGTGACGTTCGCGATGAACACGGTATTCTTCGGGTCGGTCAGCGGCTTGAGATAGGAGTTGCCTATGAAATACCTCGCGTATGCGGTGTTCGGCTCACCCAGTCCGAAGAATCCGCCGTGGGATTCCTGCTGATCGTCCGAATAGACCTCCTTCGCCTGATTGAATGCCGCCCAGGCGTTCGGCCAGCCTGCGTAGAACGCAATGTGCGTGAGTATTTCCGCCATCTCAGCGCGGGTTACTCCGTTCTTCCTTGCCTCTCTGAGGTGGTAGGTCAGGGAGCTGTCCGTGATCCCCTTTCCTATGAGCGCGGATACCGTCACGATGGAGCGAAGCTTCAGGGGAAGCTTGTCCTCCCTTGACCACACCTCACCAAAGAGTATGTCGTCGTTCAGATGCGCGAATTCCGGGGCGAATTCCCCGAGGGCGTCATGACCTGCTGTCTGCTTTATCATGGTTCATTCCTCCTGAAGATTTATTCTGATTTCATTATAACGCCGGAATTCTGGTATGTCAAATACCTTTGTTGTATCATGAGGAATGCCCCGGGAGCATATCACGCCATGGCGCTCATTATCTGCGCCACCAGCAGTCCGCCGCCGGTGCCCACGACGTAGCCGAGCAGCGCCATGATCACTCCAACCGGCACCAGCGCGCTGCTGTAGGTCCCGGCAAGCACCGGGGCGGTCGCCGTGCCGCCGATATTCGCCAGGGACGCCACCGCGCAGGTGAATATATCCAGCCGCAGCAGCTTCGCCAGGATCACCATAATCCCGACATGCACCGCAAGGATTATCACCCCGGCAAGCAGCCATGCGGGTGCGTTCCCCATCGCGCCCAGATCCGCCCGGGATGCTATCAGCGCAATGACGATATAAAGCAGCATGTTGGAAACCTCCTCCGTGCCCTTGAGCCTGCCAAGCGGAGTCATCGCCAGGACCACCCCAAGCACTGTGATAAGCAGCACCGTCCAGGTTGCCCGGTCGAAGAACGGAGCCGCGCTCCCGATGATTCCTCCCAACTCCGAGCAGAGCGCCGCCGCCAGAAGCCCGGAGCCGGTCAGCAGCAGGATATTCTGCCAGGTCAGCCTGCGTGTATCGCCGCGCGTTTCCTGCTCCAGTGCCGCCCCGACGGAATCCAGCGCCCGGGTATCCGCCCGGGTCCACCGGTTGAACTTATCCGGGAATCCCACCGCCCACAGCAGGAACATCACATACAGCATTCCGCAGATGGAATCCATCACCAGGGCGTAAGCCATCATGCTCTCGTCGATATTCAGCGCCGCCTGGACTGCCATCATGTTACCTCCGCCGCCCATCCAGCTGCCGCATAGAGCGCCGAGGGGCTTCCAGGCTTCCTCGCCAAGGACTCCCCTCATCACCGCGAAGGATACTAGGAATCCCAGACCGATGGACACCGCCGCCGCGAAGAATCCCACCAGCATTTTCGGACCCAGCCGGACTATCTTCCGCAGGTCGCAGCGCAGCAGCATGATGAACAGCATAGCGTACAACAGCGGATTTTTCAGGCTCCCGTAAGCCTCCGCAGTGGCGCCGAGGTCCCACAGCTTCAGAGTGCACATTGCCATCAGCACGAGGTATATCAGCACCACAGGCGGCGCAAATCCGAAAAATCTCTCCGCCGCCCTTCCGCGGAACAGCTTCGGCAGGCATACGATGACCGCCGCAGTGAATATGAGCGCGGCGATGTACAGAAATCCGTCTTTTATCATAGGTTCACCCCTCAATATTTTACTGAGAGATTATTGTACCCGGATTATCCCGGAAAATACGAAATGCGCCGCTGCCTGCGACGCATTTTCATATTAAATACGGGTCAGAGCCCGTCGCTCATTCCCACGCCTTGCAGACGTCCACCCATTTTGTGCAGCCGGAGTATTTCTCCAGCTCCTCCATGGTGAGTTCTATGGCGCTGTTGCTGCTTCCGCACGCCGGGAATACCGTATCGAAACGCTTCAGCGAAACGTCGAGGTATACCGTAACTCCGTCGTTCACCGCAAACGGGCATACTCCGCCGACGGCGTGACCTATCAGCTGCACTACCTCGTCGGGGGTGAGCATTTTCGCCTTCTTCCCGAATTCTGCCTTGTATTTTGCGTTGTCCACCTTCGCGTCCCCAGCCGCAACTATAAGAACAGGCTGTTCACCTGCCATGAACGACAGCGTTTTCGCTATCCTGCACGGCTCACAGTTCAGCGCCTGCGCCGCAAGCTCCACCGTTGCACTGGATACGTCGAATTCAAGAATGCGGTCTGCCATGCCCAGTCCGCTGAAATATTCCCTTACTTTCTCTATAGCCATGTTGTCCCTCTGTTCCTTTGTTATTGAAGATATCCTGCGTATTTATTCTACCACCATCGCCCCGAAAAGTCAATCACCCGGCAGGATATATTGTGTCCGTTTTGTGCTACTGGTTGGCGGTAAAGTTCTTGAAGGACAGCGCGCAATGCGGTAGAATATAAGTACAATATTATCACCGCAAAGGAGCAGCCATGACACACATCAAATCAATTATCGCCATGATTCTTTCATTATCCCTGTGCGCATGCAGCAACGGGAACCCGTCCGGAAGCACCGATTCCACGGATTCCAGCGCTTCCTCCGCACCGGCGGAGTTCTCCCCGGAGAGCGCATTCACCCTCGGCGGCACTCTGACGGAATCCACCCCCGGAGATATCAGCCTGACCACCCTCACAAGCATCTCCTCCAAGAACGCCACGGACAGCAACCCGATACTCTCCAATATATTCTGCGCCGACCCCACGGCGGTGGAATACGAGGGCAGGCTGTACATCTACGGCACCAACGACCATCAGCAGTACGAAGCAGTGGGACCCGAGGGAAAGAACACCTACGAGCACACGAAGTCCATCGTCATGATCTCCACGGACGACATGGTGAACTACACCTACCACGGTATCATCAACGTCGGCGATATATGCCCCTGGGCGATAGCTTCCTGGGCGCCCTCCATCACCTCCCGCGTCGAGGACGACGGACTGACCCACTTCTACCTTTACTTCTCCAACAGCGGCTGGGGAACCGGCGTGATCACCGCGACCTCCCCCACTGGCCCCTGGTCCGATCCCCTGGGAAAATCCCTCATTGACGGCAACACCGAGGGACTCAACGGCTGCCAGTCGCCATTCGACCCGGGCGTGTGCATTGACGAAAACGGCGTCGGCTGGCTCTCCTTCGGCGGTGGGACTGACGGCGCGCGCATAGTCCGTCTGAGCAGCGACATGCTGAGCCTTGACAGCGAGATCATGAAGATCCCCTCCCCCTATAACTTCGAGGCAAGCGAGCTGAATTACATCAACGGCACCTACATCTACACCTACAACAACGACTGGAGCGGACACTACGAGAACTGGGACATGGAGGGAGTATTCGCACCGCCGCAGTGCAGCATGTCCTACCTCACCACAAAGACTCCGCTCGACCCCGACAGCTGGGTATACCAGGACTATTATTTCAGTAATCCCGGCGAGCAGGGTCTGGAATACAGCAACAACCACACTCACCTCCAGAAGTACCAGGGTAAGTATTACCTGTTCTATCATTCACTGTTCCCCCAGAGCTCCCTCGGCACCACCGGCGGATTCCGCAGCCTGTGCGTGAACGAAGCCCAGGTTGATGAGGAGAACGTGAAGATCTCCCAGGTGACCGCCACCAAGGAGGGCGTGTCCCAGATAAAGGCGCTGGATCCGTTCTCTCCGGTGCAGGCAGAGAATATCGCGCTGTGCGCAGGGACTTCCTACACTGCGACTGAGGAGCCCGGCAACATCACAGTATCCAACGGAACCACAGACGACACGGCGGCGTGGCTCGCGGTGCGCGGCGCGGATTTCGGCGACGGCGCTGAGTACTTTGCCGCAAGGGTAAAGGGCACAGGAAAGATCGACGTCTACATCGACGGAATAAACGGAACCATCTCTGCCTCCCTGGAATTCAGCGGCGACGACTGGCAGACGGTGTACAGCAAGGCGTTCGAGAAAATCTCCGGACAGCACGACGTGTATTTCGTGATATCCGACGGATTTGAATTCGACAGCTGGCAGTTCGCATAAGCAGGAAAACATCAATAAACAAAATGCTCCGGGCAAATCCGGAGCATTTTCTACTTTAATTTGTGATATCGTAGGTTATCTTGAGCGTGTGCTCGCTTGTCTTGACCAGCGGCTCGCTGAGATTGTTCACCGTAGCGAGGTAATCCGCCGCCGTAATGAGATACGGATCCTGCACGCCTCCCTGGATCTCCGACAAATACTGGTTCATGATATGAGCCGGGAAATACGGCGGTTTTATGTCCGCAGAAAATCCCAGTCCGATGTCGCCGCAACCGTATATTCCATACCACTTTCCGTTATATAGCGAGTGCGTCTTACGGTCGGTGGTATAATATCTAAGCACTCCGTTGACCGTGTAGAACCACATTCCGCTGCCGGACACTCCCTCCCAGGACTCCGACAGATTCCCAGCACTGCTGAATGCTAAAAGCGCCTTGTTGCTTGCAGCGTAAAGCCTGCCACCGTGTATCGCAGCGGCACACACTGTGAACTTAGCGGAATTCATCACCCAGCTGCGCTTTGCGGATACGGCGAAGCTGTCGAGATCCACCGTCGCGTAGTCCAGGCGGAGCCTTTCATTGTCCTCCTGAACCGCCTTGCCGAAAAAATACACCTTCCTATCGGAGCTGTCCACGAACACCTTGATCACCGGATCCACCTCTATCGGCAGCTCCACTCTTATCGTCTTGACAGGCTCCGCAGCAACGGAAAAGTCAACGCAGTCCGTCACTCCCACCGCCGTCATGTCAAGGCTCTTTATTTTAGTAAACACCATATTGGATGAGTCGGTTTTCCGCAAATACACATGCATGCATTTTTCCGGGGTACAGAGATACTGCCCTTCCCCACGAATGATCTGTATGTACATATTACCTGCATTTTTGGTGACCGGATCCATGAACATGCTCCCGGCGCTGTCAGCTGCCGCGAATCCGGAATTACCGAACATCCTGCTTGTGAGCGCAACGCTCTTTATCGTGCCGTTCGCCTTGTCGGTGCCGAAATCCCAGGTAAAGTGATACCCGTTTCCCATTGCATATGTTTCATTCGAATTCAGTGTGCCCCTGGTTTCCAGCGTACCGGAGTAAGGGTCCCCGGCGGTCGCCACCGGGATAGTATCCGGCGGCAGCAGAATGCTGTCTGCCTTCTCCTCAAGGGTATTTCCAAGCAGCATGATGCCTCCGCAGAGATTCTTGTATATCGGCAGAGAACTCCTCATGAAATCCGACCAGCTGAATTGCTTGAAGATCGCATATGCCGGCGGAGAGAGCAGCCTTCTTATTGCGTCGGTGACAAGATTGTGCTCGGTGAACTGCCTGATCACACGCCCGGAATCCGCCCTGGTCAGGGTGAATGTTGCTTTTCCTTCCATTATGTAATACCTCCTGAATAGTCCACGTTCATATCCGCCGGAATAACCTCCGGAACCCCGATTTTCCACCGGGACGTCTTTTCATAAAGCGAAGCCTTATCACGCTGACTTCCGGAATTGCCGTAGATTCCATGTCCCACAAGCGTTGCCTGCATGTCCCCGGCGGCGATGTAGGCACTGCCGCTTCTGGTTTTCGCGGCGGCGTAGATTCTGTTCTTCCCGGCAGGCAGCTTGTCCACCAGGTGATAAACGTGCGTAAGTTCAATATCGCCGGATTTCACCGACTGAATAAAATTTCTGGGCACGTCCGTACCGTTCACGTTCACGGTCAGAAGGACTGCGTCCGCGTCGCTGTTCCGGAGCGTGAAATTTATATCCAGCTGCGCAAAGCATTCCTCCACCGTTTCGAATTCGAAATCCGCGATGATCTGCGGAGAAGCCGTCAGCGCGATCTGCGCCGTATTCTCGCGCTTGTAGTATACGGCGTTCTTCAGGTGCAGCAGCTTCTCCAGCAGGTCCTCAAGCTCGCTGCCGTCCTCGTCAATGCGGTTCTTGGAATACAACCTGGCGGATAATCCCCCGTTGTAGGTGTATTCTATCTCGCTTATTACGATTGTGTACAGCATATCCCCGTCCAGGAAATACACCACATCTCCCGCTTCCAGGAACGGAAGCCCCTGCATCTGCAGCTCCGCGCCGAAGAAGGAGAACGGCTTGAACTCGGAATAGATCCCGTCAAGT
>ENA-UONS01000087-UONS01000087.1-human-gut-metagenome-genome-assembly--contig:-CS19-NODE-87-length-118633-cov-13.874167_pt1 | contig 118633 bp, 95 predicted proteins | sample MGYA00242458_ERZ724005 | MGnify/ENA metagenome assembly ERZ724005
AGCATCTGCCTTACAAGCAGAGGGTCGGCGGTTCGAATCCGTCAACGCCCACAAAGCAAAGAGGTACACAACAGAATAAACAATGTTGTGTACCTCTTTTGTTATATTGCCGCCATTGCATTCAGTAGCACTTCCTGACAATCTTCCTGAGCCATAAAAACAAAAAAAGCCATAGCCTGGTGGCTACAGCTTCTTATCTCTGCACGGGAAGAGAGGCTCGAACTCCCGACACTCGGTTTTGGAGACCGATGCTCTACCAACTGAGCTATTCCCGTGTTTGCGGCTGCAAAGGTAATGGAAAGTTTTGGTTTTGCAAGCTTTTCCGCCAAATTATTTTCAACAGGCACCGGCTACTGAACCATCATAGCATTTGTAAGTCTTGATACATAAGCCGGTAGGCATTCGCTTTTTTCTCCAGTGCCAACGGATAGGCACGCGATGAAGAAGGCATGCGATAAAGCCTCATAGGACGTTGACCATACAAGAACTCAACATAATCGCCTACCTTTGGCGGAGTCAGGGCGAACTTCTTACACAAAGTCTCGGTTGCCTTCTCACCAGTAGTAACGATGGCATGACATTGCGGCATCTTGTCGAGCAATGCTTGTATATCGGTAGGCTCGACCACTTCCAGAAACTTATCGGAAGCATTGTCCTGCAAACGACGTACAGCCGTGGCAGTGTCGAACAGGGCAATGCCTTTCTCTTGAAGGAATTCAACCAGACACTCCTTACAGAAACGCTTTCCCGAACGGTCAACAAAATGCTCCTTGTCGTTGAAGAACAACAAACCAACGATGCGCCACATGTCGTTATTCCAATTAGGATAATAGAACTCCATGCTCCAACGCTTGCGCTGCGGCGGGAAGCTTCCCAACATCAACAGGCGGGCGTTGGATGGCAAAAATGGTTCCAACGGATGCTTTTCTACCTCTATCGGGGTGCTTTGTAAAGAGGACTCCATAGATAAATATCCTTATTTGCTTGCTTCGTCTTTGCGCTTAGGCTCTTTCTTGGCCAACATCACCACGTTGTAGACGTACTCCGTCATCCACTGTTCAGAATATCCCAAACGCTCCTTGTACTGGCGTACGGCAGCTGCCGTCTTATGAACATCGTCTTTCTTCCATACGGTACGGGTGCAGACTTCGTGTACCGTCTTTTCAGTCATGGCACGAAGAGCACCTTTAAAGATAGAAGGCATGCGGAACTTCCACTGCATCAGATTACCCATCAGCATCATCAAGTCATTGGAGAAGCCCTGATACATGAACAGGTAAGCCTGTACATCGTTCTGCGTACGACAATGTTTCTTTACCGATGAATCTATTTCTTTAAAGAAGTTTTCACTCAAACCGTAGTCCTGCATCAGCATTTTGCGGGATGCGGTTTTCTCAGCCTGCCCCAAGCGACCACCCTGAGTAGGAATCTTAAACAGACGTTTGAAATTAGCCACATCGGGCACAAAGCGTATATTGGTGATACCCAGATTGGCGGCAATCACCGACTGAAAATAGACGCGTGTCAGCGAAACGAAGTCTTCCACGTTTTTGGACGATACGGTTTCCGTATTCTTTTTGAATAGTTTACCAAATATTCCCATGATTGATATTATTGTTTTCTATATTAACTTTCTAAGGCATTGCAAAAGTAAACAAATTGTTGTTATGCACCAACTATGCTCGATTCATTCTTCTGCAATCAAAAACGCCAGAGTTTAGGACAGGCAGTCTATTGTTTTCCACCTTCTTCGGACCAACACTCCAAATCGGCTGCTATCTCCGGAAGCTGTTTCTTGCAAAAGACCGGGTCTTTAATGCCCCGGCGCTTCTGTGCCAGGTAATCATCGAGTAACCGAAAAGCGTATTTACCAAGCAAACTGATGGCAATAAGATTGAAAAGCGCCATCAGCCCCATAGTAATATCGGCCAATCCCCAAGCTACCTCCAAAGAAGCGACAGCCCCAAACATAACCATACCTCCTACCAGCCACCGATAGACAACCAGCACCCATTTGCTGCGACTGAAATAGCGGATATTAGCCTCACCGTAATAATAGTTGCCCAGAATACTGCTAAATGCAAAAAAGAAAAGTGCAACCGCCACAAAAACATTTCCCCACTGGCCAATTTCGTGTGTCAGTGCCAGCTGAGTTAGCTGTACTCCATTGGTCTCTCCATTGATAGATACCCCGCTGAAGAGAATAATAAAAGCCGTGCAGGTGCAGATAAGCAAGGTATCGGTAAATACGCCTAAAGCCTGAATCAGTCCTTGCTTGACAGGATGAGTGACATGAGCCGTAGCTGCCACATTGGGAGCAGAACCCATACCGGCCTCGTTGCTGAACAATCCGCGTTTAATGCCTTGCATCAAAGCAACACCCACACCGCCACCTAAAGCCTGCTCCCAGCCAAAGGCATGAGAAACAATAAGACGGATAACGGCCGGTATCTCTGTTATGTTCAACACCACAATAAACAAAGCCAGCAATACATAGCCCAAAGCCATGACCGGCACAAGAATACTGCTGACACGCGCAATGCGCTGCACACCTCCAAAGATGATGAGAACAGTACTCACCGTAATGACCAGCCCCACCACAGTGTGTTCCCAACCAAAAGCATGCTCGAAAGCAGCACAGATGGTATTGCTCTGCACCGAATTGAAGGCAAAACCGAAGGTTATAGTAATGAGAACTGCAAACAGGGTACCCATCCAAGGCTGCTTAAGTCCCTTGCACATATAATAAGCCGGACCACCGACGTAGGAATCTTTACCATAAGTCTTGTACAACTGCGCCAAAGTAGACTCGACAAACGAACTTGCCGCACCCAGCAGAGCCATGAGCCACATCCAGAAAACGGCTCCCGGCCCGCCAACTGCAATAGCGGTGGCTACGCCGGCCAGATTACCTGTCCCCACGCGACTGGCTATAGATATGGCAAATGCCTGAAAAGAAGAAATATGCTTCTCGCCGTTTTCGGGCTTACCAGCCGACTCACCCAAAAGACGAACCATCTCCCCGAACATGCGTATCTGTACAAATTTCGTCTTCAGGCTAAACCACAACGCGCAACATAGAAGAAGCGCCAAAAGAATGTAAGTCCAAAGCAAATCGTTGATGAAGTTAATGACAGTCATGATGCTAAATGAAAAGGAGATTGAAGTGAAAAATATCTATGTTTCGCTGTTACTTGAGCTTGAAATGAAACTTATGGTCTTCAAACACAGCCTCAACAATGCCATAACGAATGAACTTGGCCAACAAATGCTGTGCTGCCGGTCGAGAAAGATGCGCCAACCGGCAATAGCGGTTAAGCGACAGACGGTCATTGTCTTGCAACAACTGGAGCAACAATCGTTCGCGTTCGGTAAACTCTATCAACTCACCTTCTTCACGCCCACTTTGCTGCCATACTCGCAAGTGTACAGGAGTTGCCAATATGTTTTCATCTTTTATACGCAGATAAGCCAACCATTTGCCATCGTTGTCCTGAGCATATACAGGTTTTTCTGGGCTTTCCTCTATTTGGACAAGAAGCACTGTCTTGTTCTCTACCAGGTAGTTTTGCATGCTGCACTTCACCTGTGGCTTGCAATACATTTCAGCAGCCGCTTCAATCATATATTGCTCTTCGGCCGATTGCACACCTGCTATCTTCCCATTATCCTTTACCCCAATCAACAGTCGCCCTCCTTGCGTATTGGCAAAGGCTGATAGGGTTTTAGCAATCTTGCGCGCGTCTGAAATTTCAAATTTAAAATCTTGTTGCCAATGTTCGCCTTCGGCTATCAAAGCGTGTATGTAGTCTGTTTTTATCTGCACTTTCATGCCACAAAAGTAGACAAAAAACCTTAAATGCCACTTTTTTATATCAAATTCTCTTTTTTTACTCAAAAAAAATCTCATTTCCCTGCGTATATTCCAAGAAAGAATGTATTTTTGCCAGACATTATTAACAAAGAAAAATAAAAGGGTTATGAAAGAATTAATTGAAAAAGTTGCAGAACTGTATGCAGCGTTCGAAAAAGATGCAAAAGCACAGGTAGAAAATGGAAACAAAGCCGCTGGCACTCGTGCACGTAAAGCTTCTTTGGAGATTGAAAAGGCAATGAAGGCTTTCCGCAAGGCATCTTTAGAAGCTGCCAAATAATATTGCAGGCCGAAGTAAAAAAGGAAGAGCCACTCCTTGAAACGTCAAGGATGTGGCTCTTCTTTTATGTAATATTCTCAGAAAATATAAGCGGAAGATTTAAAAGAAGCCCTTCACCTCTCTGTCTCACCACAACCAGCTTTTTTCCAACACCTTATCAACGTTACCACTTAAAAGCAAATTTTCAGCTTGGTACTGCAAGCTGCTTTCACTATCTTTGCGCTGCAAGAAACTGCCTCACACTCTCTTTTCTCTAAACAAGAGCGATGTAGAAACAAATTGAAATATCAGCATGAAAGAAGAAGTACTCAGGAAGCTGAAGATACTGGCCGAATCGGCCAAATACGACGTATCGTGCTCAAGTAGTGGAACAGTGCGGGCCAACAAGCCCGGCATGCTGGGCAACACGGTGGGCGGCATGGGCATTTGCCACAGCTTTGCCGAAGACGGACGTTGCATCTCCTTGCTAAAGGTCATGCTGACCAACTATTGCATTTACGATTGCGCCTACTGCATCAACCGCCGGACGAACGATTTGCCACGGGCCACATTGTCGGTCAGCGAACTGGTGGAACTTACCATGGAATTTTACAGGCGAAACTACATAGAGGGATTGTTTCTGAGCAGTGGCGTAGTACGAAACCCCGATTACACCATGGAGCGGCTAGTCCGCGTGGCCAAAGACTTAAGGCTAGTACACCGTTTCAACGGCTACATTCACCTGAAAAGTATTCCCGGAGCCAGCCAGGAACTGGTGCACGAGGCCGGACTGTATGCCGACAGGCTAAGCGTCAACATAGAGATACCCAAAGAAGAGAACCTGAAACTGCTGGCACCGGAGAAAGACCATGCCAGCGTACTGGCTCCCATGCGCTACATCCAGCAGGGAGTGGCACAAAACCGGGAAGAGAAACGTCACTTCAGGCACACGCCCCGGTTTGTACCAGCCGGGCAGAGCACACAACTCATTGTGGGAGCCACGCCAGAGACAGACAAAGACATACTGACCCTGACCTCCTCCCTTTACAGCAGACCGTCCATGCGACGCGTCTACTACTCAGGCTACATCTCTGTCAACACCTACGACAAGCGTCTGCCGGCCCTGAAGCAACCACCGCTTGTACGCGAAAACCGGCTCTACCAGGCCGACTGGCTGCTACGATTCTACCAATTCAAGGTAGAAGAGATTGTAGACGATGCCTATCCCCTACTCGATTTGGAACTGGACCCCAAGCTGGCATGGGCATTGCGACATCCCGAATATTTCCCGGTCGACATAAATCGGGCCGACTATGAAATGCTGCTGCGCATACCGGGTGTGGGAGTCAAGTCGGCACGTCTCATTGTGGCTTCACGCCGTTTCTCCCGCTTGGGATTTTATGAACTCAAAAAGATGGGAGTAGTGATGAAGAAAGCCCAATACTTCATCACCTGCCACGAATTGCCCGGTAAAACCATTCATGAACTTACACCGCAGGGCGTGAGAAAGCTGCTGGTGAGCAAGACTCCGAAAAAGAAAGCAGACGAACGCCAGTTACTACTCGATTTCAAGGAGGACTAACGCATGTACAAGGCAACGGGAATGACTATTTTTGTATTCGACTACACCTTCGAGGGATTGCTTTCCTGCGTGTTCGAAGCCTACGTGCGACGCGTATTTCCTTCAGTCCTGCTGGCCGAGGGGTGCCCGTTGCCTCTGTTTCACGACGAAGTGTATAAAGTGGAAACCGACCCCGCAAAGGCCGAACGTGTGTGGAACGGCCTGGCCAAGAAACTGTCGCCTCACGCCATGACCTGCCTGGCCGAATGTTGGCTGGCCGAAGAAGAAGAGACACCGATGCTGCTGTTCAGGTATATATGTAAGGCAGTAGACGCCCCACGCTCCATCGAAACCAATTTTGCTGACCCTGACGTGCTCGACTTTGCCCGCATGTGGAAGCGTGTGGATTGGGAACGTGTACGACTGATGCAGTTTGTCCGTTTCCAGAAGGCTGCCGACGGCACTTTCTTCGCTCCCGTCGAACCTGTGAAAAATGCCCTTCCGCTGATCACTGACCACTTCCGCGACCGCTTTGCCGACCAGCGTTGGCTCATCTTCGACATGGGGCGCCGCTACGGATTCTATTACGACCTGCACCAAGTCAGCTATGTCACCTTCGAAGAAGACTCGACCTCTTCCCATTTCATCATCGGTATGCTCGACGAGAAGCTTGCCCATGAAGACGAGGCCCTTATCCAGCAACTGTGGAAGACTTACTTCAAGGCCATCTGCATCAAGGAACGGCTCAATCCACGCAAGCACCGGCAAGACATGCCTGTGCGCTACTGGAAATACCTGACGGAGAAGCAACAAAAAACACGGCAAAGGTAAGTCCCTGCTGCCGTGCATCATTGTATATTAAGGTAAAAGCAAATTGTTCTCAATTGATTACCCAATTCTTATTGTGAGGCTTAATCTGCTTGGGGTCGTAGTTCATGCCCACCTGCGTTGGTATGCGAAGTACATAGGTACGACCGCTTTTGTTCTGCAAGTGGTGTTGCCTCAACCAGGGATTGGCATCCTTGAGCTGTGCAAAAGTGATGCCTTGCTCGCGTGCGAAAGAAGCCAGCGTGTCAATACCCTTCGTCACCGTGACTTCGGTATAAGGGATGGAAGGATAGAGCTGTTCGCGCTTCAGCAGGAAGCCGTAGCGTTGCGGATTGCTGAACACCGCCTTGGCAGCCAGCAGCCGAAACATGTAGCGCGAGGTTTCTTCCACCAGCCAAAGGTCCGCAGCCTGGTCTACCTGCTGTTTCCGCATTTCGCTCGATATGCGTCCCTGCCCCGCATTGTAGGAAGCGGCCACGCAGAGCCAGTTTCCATACTTGGCATAAGCCTGCTTCAGATATTTGCAGGCAGCACGGGTTTCTTTCTCTACATGATAGCGCTCGTCGATGTTGGCATTGACTTCCAGTCCGAACTCACGCCCGGTAGACTGCATAAACTGCCACATACCGGCAGCTCCGGCTGGCGATTTGGCTAAGGGATTAAGGCCACTTTCGATAATGGCCAGGTATTTAAAGTCATCGGGAATGCCATTTTCCTTCAAGATAGGCTCTATCACGGGGAAATAACGATTGGCCCGCTTAATGCTGAGCATGGTGCTGGAGTGCATGTAGCAAAACGACATCAGTTCACGATCCATGCGCTCGCGATGATCATAGCGCTTCAAGTCAATGACTTGCCCGGCAAACTCTATCTGGCTGGGCACTGACGGGGGGGCCACCAGGCTGGGCACTTCGCTCTTCACCGAGTCGCGCTCTGGGTCAAAATGTTGATTACCCACCAGAAAAGGCAGGCTCACTCCTACTGACAAGGCTATGGCGCCCGTAAGGAGTAAATGTATGGAATGTCTCTTCATAATTTTCCTTGTTTATATTCGTTTGTCTATGTATGTTTATCTCTCATTCTCAATATGTTTTCTTACAGGTACAGGCCTGTTACTTCACCCTCATCCGCTCCCATATCCAACGGGGAATCAATTTCCACCCCGCTACCAGCAGACGGTATCGGAAGTCGATGACAGCAACCCGCTTCTTCTTTTCTATGGCATGCACTATGTGGCGGGCTACCACCTGAGGCTTCATCAGCATGGGATACTTATAGTTGCCATTCAGCAAGTCAGTATCCACAAAACCCGGACGAATATCGGTAAAGCGGATGTCTACTCCCTCCATGTGTGCCAACTGTGCCAAAGCCTCTATGTAAGTATTCTGAAAACGCTTGGTGGCCGAATAAGCCGGTGCCGCCCCCAGCCCCTTGGTACCAGCAATGGAACTGATGACGGCAATATGACCGCCGCCCTGCTGCCTGAAGTAGCGATAGGCAGCCGTTACCATTCGTGTAAAGCCCTCGGAATTCGTGCGGAGCGTATCCAGTTCCACCGAAGGGTCGAGCGACGGATTCTGATGCCCGATGCCGGCACTCAGCAGGAAGACATCCATCCCGCCCATGCGGTCGGTCAATGTCTGTAGAAGGGCTGGAGCCTCCGGGCTGGTGACGTCCATTGTCTGAATCTCCGTCTGTTCGGGAGCCTCGGCCTTCAAAACCTTTAAAGCCTCCAGCCGACGCCCTGCCACGCCTATGAGCCAGCCCTTGTTTCGGAGCTGAACGGCCACTTCGCGCCCTATACCCGAAGTAGCGCCTACGATGATGACACGGTGCGATTGCCGCAAATGCTGTTTCTGTATGTGGTCTAACACTTTCCTGTATCCTTTTATGATTGTCTGACGTCTGCGCACAAAAGTAACGTTTTTCTGTTACTAAACAGAGAAAAGGCTGATTTATTTATAGCGAGACTGCCAAATGCTCCTTCCCAACCAAGTGCGGCACATACAGCTGCCGGGAAAGGCATATACGTTCCCAATAGAATTGAGACAGCAGTAGCACTATACTGATGCCTATTGCGCGAACGCGCAATAGATAAATGCGCGAACGCGCAACAGGCAAATGCACGGGCGCGCAACAGACAAATGCACGGGCGCGCAACAGGTAAATGTGCGAACGCGCATCGATAATCCGCATACCCGCAAGACAGCCAACCGCAGCCATACGCGTGGAAATAAATATCAGGCACTTGAAAACAGTCCGCATAGGATGAAATAAGCCAAACGAACAAAAAAGGTAAATAAACGTTGAAGAAGCCTACCAATAAATGTTGTAATGAAAAGTTTTTCCCTATCTTTGCCTATCCGAGGAAACCAAGGCCTTACTTTCCCAACAAATGCAAGGCAAATGTCGCTCCCCCCAAACAACAAAAACAGGCACTAAGCCCAAAACGCAAAGAAACAAACAACTTTATTTATATACAGTATTCTATGGAAAAAGTAATTATCAACTCGTACGAAGATTTTGAGAAGCTGGTTGGCCAGCAGATAGGAGTATCGGATTATGTGGAACTGCCGCAAGAGCGCATCAACCTCTTTGCCGATGCCACGCTGGACCACCAGTGGATTCACGTAGACCCCGAACGCGCCAAAGTAGAGAGCCCCTTCCACAGCACCATTGCCCACGGCTATCTCACCCTGTCCATGTTGCCTTACCTTTGGGGACAGATTATCGAAGTGAACAACCTGAAGATGATGATAAACTATGGCATGGACAAGATGAAGTTCGGACAGGCAGTTCTGTGCGGCCAACGCATCCGACTGGTGGCATATCTCCAATCGCTGGTCAACCTGCGCGGCGTAGCCAAAGCCGAAATCAAGTTTGCCATTGAGATAGAAGGCGCCAAGAAGAATGCCCTCGAAGGAGTGGCCACCTTCCTGTATTACTTCAACTAATCAGTACAGCCCAAGACGACTTATGCAAAAGTTACTTTGTCCACAATGCCAGGTAGGCATCTTTTATGTACTCAACGCACAAGGAGACCGCTGTCCGGTCTACGTAACAAAGAACGGAGAAATTATGCCTAAGAACCCAGACAGTTCGCTCGAAGGATTCAACCTGGACGAGGTCTACTGCATGGGCTGTTCTTGGCATGGAAGTCCCAAGCGGTTACAAAACTACAGGCCCTGACAGAATAACCGTTGCGGGATACATATACAAAACGAGGATACACGCACCGTCATGAGCGTGTATCCTCGTCTGCTTTTCAGACTATCCCAGTCTGCCACCCTTCCTACAGCCTTCAGTCGCAATCGGCCATCAGTACCGGAGTGTCGCCTGACTGGCGACAAGCCACGGGAACATTTTCCTCATTCAGTTCATACGTAGTCTGCTTCACATCCTTGCTGTAACTGTGCGTCGACTCGTTCCAGCGGGCATAGCTCATGACTATTTCACCTACCTCATAGCGATAAGTCATCTGGAAATAAGGTTTCCATTCGTCCACTGCTCCATCCCACTTGACAGCCGTTTTGCTGACTAGGCGGTCCTGGTTGTCGTAAGCGAACTCATAGCGCAGATAGTTGTGCAAGTAGCTGCCCTCTTGCTTATAGATAGTGCGCGAAACGACGAGGTTGTTCTTCACTTCTTCGTTGGTGATAAAGTTATCCTGTGCCTTTGCTTCGATGGTGCCACATACGCTAACCAATGCCAATACCGAGAATACCAATGCTCTGAATAAATTTGTTGCTTTCATAATCTATTACGTTTTTAAGTTATTGTTTATACATCTGTTGTTACTTCTTCGGACGCCGTCCAATCGGCGGGAAAACAGACTCATTGGAACCTCTTTCCGTCTTGGCCTTGCATCCGTCTATTATAATCCAAAAGGCGTGCCAAACAAATAAACCACTGATTATCAACAGCAATCAAGAAACATAGCCTGTCCGTTATCGGACAAATGTCCGCTTTTGGCGGACACCGGATACAAGTTTCGGCCCGACAACGCACACATTGGCGGTACAAACAGGCACCAAACAATACAGGCTGCCTGTATATACCCTACAAGCAGCCTGTACACAGCATATTCCATTGGACGGAACTATCTGAAATGAGACGGCAGTCTGTTCATCTGCACAACTGCCTCCATCCGCATTGCCTTGAAGCAGACATCAATCGCCGTACAAACGGGCACGCAATTCCTTGATGTGGTCGGACGCGATGTACTCGTCATATTCCATCATCTTGTCAATGATGCCGTTGGGCGTCAGCTCAATGATACGATTGGCCACGGTCTGAATGAACTCATGGTCGTGCGAAGCAAAGAGAATGTTGCCCTTGTAAGTCTTCAGGTTGTTGTTGAAGGCCTGGATAGACTCCAGGTCGAGGTGGTTGGTCGGTGTATCCAGGATGAGGCAGTTGGCATTGCGCAGCTGCATGCGTGCAATCATACAACGCATCTTCTCACCTCCCGACAACACGCTGGCTTTCTTCAGCACTTCCTCGCCCGAGAAGAGCATACGTCCCAGGAAACTCTTCATGTACACCTCGTTGCCCTCGCCAAACTGGCTCAACCAGTCCACCAGATTCAGGTCAGTATTGAAGAAGGCTGTATTATCGAGCGGCAAGTAGGCCGTAGTGATGGTCACACCCCAGCTGAAACGACCGCTGTCGGGCTTCATGTTTTCGTTGATTATCTCGAACAAGGCCGTCATGGCACGCGGGTCGCGCGAGAGGAAAACAATCTTGTCGCCCTTCTCCACATTGAAATTCACATCGCGGAAGAGTACCGTTCCGTCGGGCAACGACTTGGTCAGGCCCGATACTTCCAATATCTGGTTGCCCGGCTCACGCTCGGGAGTGAAGATGATGCCCGGATACTTGCGCGACGAAGGCTTGATTTCTTCCACATTCAGCTTCTCCAGCATCTTCTTGCGGCTGGTAGTCTGCTTGCTCTTGGCCACGTTGGCGCTGAAGCGACGGATGAACTCTTCCAGTTCCTTGCGCTTCTCCTCGGCCTTGGCCTTCTGGTTTTGCTGCTGGCGCAGTGCCAACTGGCTTGACTCATACCAGAAGCTGTAGTTACCGGCAAAGAGGTTGATTTTGCCATAGTCAATATCTACGGTATGCGTACATACCGAGTCGAGGAAGTGGCGGTCGTGGCTCACCACCAGCACGGTGTGTTCAAAGTTGGAAAGGTATTCCTCCAGCCAGGTCACGGTCTCCATATCCAAGTCATTGGTAGGCTCGTCCAGCAAGAGGTTATCGGGGTTGCCAAACAGGGCCTGTGCCAGCATGACGCGCACCTTCTCCTTGTTGTTCAGCTCTTTCATCAGCACATAGTGCTTGTCCTCCTTGATGCCCAGTCCGCTCAGCAGGGCAGCCGCATCGCTCTCGGCATTCCAGCCGTCCAGCTCGGCAAACTTCTCTTCCAGTTCCGATACCTTCAGTCCGTCTTCGTCAGTGAAATCGGTCTTGGCGTACAGCTCCTCACGCTGCTTCATAATGTCCCACAACACGGTGTGGCCCATCATCACCGTATCCATCACCGTATAGGCATCCCACTTGAAGTGGTCCTGGCTCAAGACCGAAAGCCGCTCGCCCGGTCCCAAGGTGATGGAACCCGTCGTGGGGTCCAGCTCTCCCGATATGGTGCGCAAGAACGTAGACTTGCCCGCTCCGTTGGCCCCAATCACGCCATAACAATTACCACTGGTGAACTTCAAGTTTACCTCATTAAACAAAACTCGCTTGCCAAACTGCACTGAAACGTTTGATACTGTAATCATCTTTATCCTGTTTTCCTATTTAAAAAGACTTTTCGGGCGGCAAAGATACGGCAAATATATCATAATTCGCTGCCAATCTGACACAAAAGTGTATTTCACGGAATCCGACATCACCACATCAGCTCCCAAAGTTTCGAACAGACCACCGAAACCCACACTCCTTGAAGTATAGCTTCTGCCTACGCTTGTTCCTCTTCCCCACCCCCTCTCAGAAGGTGCTACAGGCCGCTTTTGATAGTAGTACACTCCTCTCATGATAGCAGTTAACTCCCAACGCGATAGCAGTACACTCCTTACACGATAGCAGTACACTCCTTACACGATAGCAGTTAACTACTATCACGCACCCCCTCAGCGCCCCTCAGAAGGCCTGCTTATTCAACCTCTGCCTCAAACGCCTTATCAAGGCGATTTGCCCAGAATGACAATACCCCCAAAAAGGATGGCCTAACCACCAGAATATGGCAAATATATCATAAATCACTGCCAATCTGACATAAAAGTACTACCTTTGCAGCCTCAAAAACAAAGACTGACACTTTGGCAAAGTTTTTGTAATACGCAGCTATACAACCTTGACAAGAATAATAAAAAGATATTATGATATGGAGCCAAAAAAGAATAACGAAGAGGAATTGCTGAAAGCAGCCCAGAACGAAGCTGAAGCAACAGCCGGGCAAGAGCAAGAGAACCAAGAAACTAAGCAGGAAGAAGCCCCTGCCAACGAAGCCGAAAAGCAGGAACAGGAGCTTGAAAAGGCACACGCTGCCTTGGAAGAACAAAAGGACAAATACCTGCGCCTCTCGGCCGAGTTTGACAACTACCGTAAACGCACCATGAAGGAAAAGGCCGAACTCATCCTGAATGGCGGCGAAAAGACCATAACCAGCATCCTGCCTATCGTGGACGACTTTGAACGTGCACTGAAAAACATGGAAACAGCTACCGACGTGGCTGCCATACGCGAAGGCGTGGAGCTGATATACAACAAGTTCATGTCTGTACTGGGACAGAACGGCGTCAAAGTGATAGAGACCAAGGAACAGGCACTCAACACCGACTTCCACGAAGCCATTGCCGTCATCCCTGCCCCACAGGAAGAGCTGAAAGGAAAAATTCTGGACTGCGTACAGACCGGATATACCCTGAACGACAAAGTAATACGTCACGCCAAAGTAGTTGTAGGCGAATAAGAAACACTGTACAGGCATGGAAAAAAGAGATTATTACGAAGTATTAGGCGTAGACAAAAGCGCATCGGCCGACGAAATCAAGAAGGCCTATCGAAAGAAAGCCATTCAATATCACCCCGACAAGAACCCGGGTGACAAAGAGGCTGAAGAGAAGTTCAAAGAAGCTGCCGAAGCATACGAAGTGTTGAGCAACCCCGACAAACGTGCCCGCTACGACCAGTTTGGCCACGCAGGCGTAAGCGGTGCTGCCGGCAACGGTGGTCCGTTTGGCGGATTCAGCGGGGGCATGTCCATGGACGACATCTTCTCCATGTTTGGCGACATCTTTGGCGGACATAGTGGTGGAGGCTTTGGCGGCTTCGGTGGTTTTGGCGGTGGCGGTTCGCAACAACGCCATTTCCGTGGTTCCGACCTGCGGGTAAAGGTGAAACTGAACCTGAAAGAAATCTCCACCGGAGTAGAAAAGAAATTCAAACTGAAGAAATACGTGACGTGTAGCCACTGTCACGGCTCGGGTGCTGAAGGCAACAGCGGTACGGAAACCTGTCCTACCTGTAAGGGAAGCGGTACGGTAATCCGCAACCAGCAGACCATCCTGGGCACCATGCAGACACGCACCACCTGCCCCACCTGCGGCGGTGAAGGACACATCATCAAGAACAAGTGTAAGGAGTGCGGCGGCGAAGGCATTGTCTATGGCGAGGAAGTAGTAACCGTCAAGATTCCTGCCGGAGTGGCCGAGGGCATGCAGCTCTCCATGAGCGGCAAAGGAAATGCCGGCAAACACAACGGTGTGCCCGGCGACCTGCTGATTCTGGTTGAGGAAGAACCCAACAAGGAACTGATTCGCGACGAGAACGACCTCATCTACAACCTGCTGCTCAGCTTCCCGACAGCAGCACTGGGCGGTGCCGTAGAAATTCCGACCATAGATGGAAAAGTAAAAGTGAAGATAGAGCCCGGTACACAACCCGGCAAGGTTCTGCGCCTCAGAGGCAAAGGCTTGCCCAACGTCAACGGCTATGGCACGGGCGACTTGCTGGTCAACGTCAGCATCTACGTGCCCGAGACCTTGAGCAAGGACGAGAAAAAAGCGTTGGAGGAAATGGAAAACTCCGACAACTTCCGCCCCAATACTTCCATCAAGGAAAAGATATTCAAAAAATTCAGAAGTCTGTTCGACTGACTTTGAATCACTATCCTATAGCAATCCCCGGCTTGTACGAGCATGCACAAGCCGGGGATTTGTTTTTTCAAGTATCACTGATTATTGAATGCTATTTCAATGATTCATCCGCAGGCTTCAGTCTATTAACGGATTAACCAGTATTTCGTCCATGAATACTTCACTGTCAATAGCAAAAGCCACCTTCAGATAACGTGCCTTACAGCATAACTCTCCCAGTCTCACCACGTCAATCCACGCATCATGCCTTGCATTGGGGAAGGTTGGCGCATCCGTTATGCCCAGCAGACTATAGTCTGTCCCATCCTGCGAGGCAAAAAGATAAACCTTCAAGGGCAATGCTATGCCACGAGACTGATAGTTCAGCATGCGTAACACTACTTCATTGACCATTGACGCCTGCTTCACGTCCAGCACAATCTCATGATAGCCTTTACCAAGCTTGAGCCAACAGCTATCTTGCGTACTCTCGCTTGCCATCTTTCCATCGGCCAGCCGCTTCAAATCGGCACTTCCCATCACCCAATCGGGTGTGGCTGTATTGACCAATCGCCCTGTCAGCGCTGCTTCCTGCAACTTCCAACACCGGTCACCACGTTTCCACGCACTATAGTCGTCATAAACCCATCCTGACCACAAAGGCTGTCCCAATTGATAGACTGAAGACGGATTCTCTACGATACCACAAAACATAAATGACACAATACGGTCGACACCGGCTGCCGAGGCAGCCACCTGCTGTGCCAGCAAACGCGGATAAGCCGCAGGTATCAAGGCAGAAGTACGATCGTTTGTGTTTCCTTCCCACGTAAAGGTCTCGCAATTAGCCCAGAACTCTATCGGCAGGCGGTTGTGTATCTCACGCAAGCGCTTCCAGTTCTTGCGTAGCTTGACCAATGGAAATTCCTCGCGAACACAGCCCACTTCATCCTGATAGGCTATAATGTCCACCTTCAGTTGCGACAGGCGCTTTTCAAAATCGGGGTTATCAAAGTTGGCACAAAACAAGCCATAGGGCGAAATCATAATCTTCTTGCCCGGCGTCAGGGAGCGTGCACGGCTTGTCAGTGCATTCACCGCCTCCACTGCATGTTCGGAAAGTACAGGTCCCAGACAGTCTTCAACCGGTAAATACCAACCATAGAGAGCCTTATGTCTGCCATATAGAGAGGCCAGTTCTTCCATCATGTCGAGCTGCCGCTGCTTGATGGCCGGGTCGCGCAGATTATCGTCCTGGTTCTTGGCCCATCCTGTACTCATGAAAACTTTCATATCCAGTTGTGCTGCCATATCCATAATGGCATCAACCGGACTTTCCTTGCCTTCGGCATAGACATGAGGCATCAGTTTGGACGGATAATAAGCCTCACCTTCGTTGGCAACCGCCATAAACACCAGGTATTCAACTCCCATATCCGCCAACTCCTTCACCTTCTGCCGCCACAAGTCCGGGTCGGTATTGTCAAGATACTGCGGATTGGTATATTTGTTGCGCACATCCTGATAAGCCAGATTTATCCAGGTACCAGTTATAGGTTTAACTGGATAAACATCAGCATTCTGCCCTCTCACCCCACCTACGAGCCAGGCAAACAAGCAGCATAAAGCTATCTTCCACTTAACAAATTCACTTCTCATAAACCTGAAATTAAACGTCTGATATCAAGTCCGCCAAAACCACTTGATACGGGTAAAAAAGATAGTAACCAGCAGCGACAGGGAAGTAAGCAGCAGCCCTTGCAAAAATCCCAACCAGGGATTGGAATGCAAATAAGACAGTAATGGAAACAGCCCGGTCATCTGCAATACAGGTATCACCAGCAAATCGCCGGCCACATAGGCAATCATCGGATTCTGACCTGACATGACAAGCCACGAGGTAGACTTCCGACAATGAAAATAATCGCACAGGATGTGAAATGCTATCAAGGCCATGCAGGCCAAACCTGAAGTAACAAAGAAGTAGCTGAAAGTGGCCACGTCCTTCTTTATACCACCTTGAAACGGCTCCAGACACAAGCCCACTAACAACAGGAATGCACCCATATTGAACAGCTCTTTCCACAACGAAGCACTGCCCACCGACTTACGCAACAGCCACCAACCGGCCAAAAGCAGCAGGATGTTCACAACCAGATTGACATGAAGCCACCGGTTATACAGTCCTACCAGATTGCACACAATGATAACTACCGACAAAGACAGAACAGCATAGGCTTTGCGGTCATTCTTATCCTCTCCTTCTTCGTGCCCTCGCCTGTTCATCCATTCCAGTAGGAAGTCACCAGCCAAACTACCCGGCAGCACAATAAACAGGTACTTCAAGTAATCGAAACGATACATCCAGGGAACAGGAGTAAAGCCAAACAGAGTACTTGTCCAGGAACCTTCCACCTCACTACTCAGTATAATACCGGCCAGCACCAACAGTACTGCAATGCGTGCCCACTTGTTATCCATCGTAAACAAATAAAGTATGGAGCCGAAAATGGCCATATTGGCCAGTAACAGAATAATGATGTTACTGGTATACAAGCTAAACTCACGCCCATCTGCATAGTTCACCGTAAGCAGCATGACTACTGCCACCGCATAAGCTCCCAGCTTAACTGCCGTATGTCCCCATGCCGGCAAGGGAAAAGGTAAACGCATGAACATGGGAAACAAAACAGCAAAACAGGCTATGGCCAACAGCCAGGCACGCATGTCCTGCGGGCTGCTCAGCATATAAGGGTAGAAATGCTGGATGAAGATGGCAAAAAACGTAAGTTGCACGCCACGCTTCAACGCATCATAAACCAGCCTCAACTCACTCTCTCCCTTTTCTTTCCGTTTACGAATGGAGAACGGGAATGCCGCCCCCATAGCAAACAGGAAAAAAGGAAAGACCAAATCCACCCACGTCAGCCCCGGCAATTCGGGATTGAAGGCATGTGTGGGTGGCGGTGTCTGGGCATGGTACATCCATGCGGGCAGAATACTGCCCGCAACGGTGGCCGAAAGCACCATCGTCAGAATAGCATATCCACGAAGGGCATCCAACGAGTAGGCACGTCCTTTCATCGGCAAGCTCCTCCTTCTCTCATGCCTTCTTCCACCTCTTTCCAAAGATTCTTACTGATGATATGTACGATGTCAAACACCATCAGACCATCTGAAAGCTTCAGGTTCATGGCTATTGTCTTCGACAGTTTGGCCGGATTGTCATAGAACTGGTCAACCAGGATTCCACCCATGAACTTATTATCTTTCAATATAGTGCGCAGGTGCTGGCACGAACCTTCCACACAATACCATGTACCCGACTGTGCCTGGCTGTCTGTTTCGTTCCAAACGCTATGACCATTCTTCTGATATTCTTCTATCGTAATGTCCGTGTAGTAATTGCCGGTAGCATACAGGTCAATCAGTTCGGCATAGCCATAGTTTTTATACTCAGGAGTAGCCCAATCAAAATCCTTGCTGGGGTCGTAGCTCTTGCTGGCAAAGTTTACGCCCACCTCATAGTAAGAAGGATACCAGGCACCTGTATATGTACCAAACGAGATGTTGGGATTCACAGACTTCACTTCCTTACGGGCCAAAGCCATAAAATCGGTAATCGTCTTTGTACGCCACTCAAACCACTTCAAAGCCAGTTTGCCACGTTTTGGCACAAACTTTCCGTCTGCTGCCTTTTCCCAAGTCAGGATGTCCTGCGGAAAGTTCTCTACCTTAGCACCAATATACTCTTCGAACTTGCTGCGCGAAAGCGGTGAGAAGTCGGCACTGATGCCATCATAGCGTACACGGTCGAGCATCAGTCCGTCCAAATCGGGATATTTTCCAACCAACTCTTTCAGCACATTAAGAATATGCGTACGATATTCCTCGTTGAGCGGATTAATCATGGCCCCATACTTATGTTTTTCCTCCATGATAGAGATAATCCCTTTTTCAGGATTGTAAACCATGGACGCCCATTCCGGATGGCCGCTATAGACCATACCACGGTCAAAATAATTGTGACCGGCACAGAATACATTCAACGAAGCATGTACCTGTAATCCAAGCTTATGTCCCTGCTGAATGAAATAGCCCAGATAATCAAAGTCGCCACGCTTAGCACCATTCCACTCTTCCATACGTGGTGCATACTTGCTGTCATAGAGTACTTCACCGGTAATGGGACGTACGTCGACAATAGCATGTGTGAACCCGAGTGACTTTATCTTTTGCAAATAATAGTCAATGGAGTCTTTCTGATTGAAACGGCCAAAGTTGGCTTCGGCATCAAACCACATCAGTGCTGGCTTGACTGGCGTTTCTGACACTTCGGCCTTTTTCTTGGTTCCACCGCAAGAAGTCAACACAAGCATGCCTGAGGCAAGCAGTAAAAGAGATTTTTTCAAACTTAGTTTTTTCATTGGTATATACATGTTTTATTGATTAATACTTGTTTCTATTTTATGACTGCCCGAAAAGGAGCGGCCGGAAGTCCGGCGTTGTTTTGCAAAGTTCCGACCTTATAGTTGCGAAAACAATAGCGCACTTCTACCGGACTCGGAACAGAATCGTTCCATACCTTTACCTTCGAACTTCCACCGATAATCTCTGCCTTGGCAGGATGTATATTACCTGCCTCGTCAACAAGCTCAAAGCCTTCTACCAACTGATTCTCGGGTCCAAGGCCATCTTCACCAAACTCAAAGTCTACCTCAACTTGCCGGCCATTCATCTGACATTGCCGATAGATGGGGCCTGAATAGGTAAAACCCTCCAAACCATAAGTACGTGCCAAAGCCCAATAAGCCAGACGCTCACCTACTTTTATCTTATAAGGTGGATGGATAAACTTCTCGCTGCCGGCATCAGTGGTAATCACCATGCCTGTGCCGGGCACTTCGTGCATCAGTTCAAGCTGACATTGTCTGAAGAGAGCCCAATCGAACTTATCACTGCCTTCCGATTGCCAGGGAGCAATCTGGACATAATAGAACGGAAGTTCGGGTGACTGGAAAAAAGCGCGCCACTCGGCTACCATGGCAGGAAAAAGTTTCTTATAGAGAGCTGGCGCCGGGCTGTTGGCCTCCCCCTGATACCAGATGACTCCCTTCACGGGAAAACCTTTCCACGGGTTGACCATGGCATTCCATAGCAGAGTCGGTGTGCCGGCCGGCCAACCGAATTCTGTAGCCTGCACATCGGGCAGCTCTACCTCAGCAAACTGCTCCAACGTCTCACGGCTCATCCAGGCTTCAATTTTCGAAGCACTCCAGGCACAATGTATCAATCCTACAGGTACATCAAGCGTACGTTGAAGTAAATCGCCGAAGAAATATGCAGTAGCACTGAAGTTTGCTACTTCCTTAGGCGAAAGTTCCGTCCAATATCCGTCAATACCCTCAGTCTTCGGAGTAGTGCTCCAGGCATTCTTCACAGTGTAGAGCCTCAAAGGACGTTTGGCATTAGCCGACACAATATAGGGCTGAGAGCCATAGACAGGCTGACCACGGAAACCTTTGACAGGCATCTCCATATTGGACTGACCGGAGCAGAACCAAACTTCACCTATCAGAATATTCTTTAATACCAACTTGTCACCATCGTTAAAGGTAATGGTATAAGGGCCACCATAGGCCGGAGTCTCCAGCGTCAGTGTCCACTGTTGCCCTTCCTGGCGGTCGGCATAGACCTTCTTGCCGTTCCACGAAGCTACGGCATACACTTTCTTACCAGTTGTTGACTGGCCTGTGAAAACAACTTTTGATTGCTGCTGCAGCACCATACCGTCACCCCAAATGGAGGGGAGTGTTACTTTGGCATAGAGAGCTGACCACAGAAGCAGCAAGCTAAACAAACTAACTAATCTTTTCATATCTTCCTTTCCTTTTTACATACTCATTTACACGGTTCTTTCATCTTAAGAGTAAAGTTTCAGATTGGTTTCATTGGATGAAACCGGTAGTTTCAACGGATGAAACCGTTAGTTTCAGCGGATGAAACCATTAGTTTCAGCGGATGAAACCGGTAGTTTCAACGGATGAAACCAGTAGTTTCAACGGACGAAACCAGTAGTTTCAACGGACGAAACCAGTAGTTTCAACGGATGAAACCATCAGTTTCAACGAATGAAACTAAATTGCCCTGACTGAGTTTCCTGATAAACATTCCTGCCTGTTTGTGAGAACAAACTGCTGGCAAATGCTGGATACTATAATTTAAACGAAAGGGCCGTATACTCATATAGAAATCTTTTCCTCTTATTTCAATAACTGACTAAATACATTTCCAAAGCGGTCAGTTACCTTTATCTCTACTTTTGAAGTCTTACTACGGGGAGTAGCTCTGAACAAATGACTGGTCTGCACCGGTGAAATCCAGTCATACTGCACTCTTTCCTTATCTGAGCAAATGGCCTCAGCATCGGGGTCATAACCGGTAAAACGGGTCATCTCGCCCATCCGTTTCCCATCTTCATACCATTCCACCTTCCATTTCTCATCCCAGTTCCATACATTGGCTATGATATCTTTTGGATACTCACTGCTGGCACCCACAGGATAAGCCCGGAACTGATAATCCTTGGACTGGCCTGCACTCTTATAATACCACTTCACGTCCGTACCATCCACTTCATAAACGCCATATCCGGCCGGTGTGCCGTCCATACAGATGTCGGCCTTCCACCAGATGCCACACACGGCAGCCGTGTTGTGTTCCATCAGTGAATCATTAAAGCAAACGTTCAGATTGAAATGCGTATGTCCCGAAATGATATGTGCATCATATCCTTCCAACATCCGGTATAGACCGGAAGCATTGCTGGTTTCATCCTGCAATAAAGCATTCCACTGTAGTTTCGAAGTCAGACTGGTTGGGATATGTACCACAACGAACACAGGACTTCCCTTTGCTACAAAACGTAAATCCTGCTCCAGCCAGGCAAACGTGCGTTCATCGATATAACCTATGTACTGATAATCGCGATTGACATAGAAACAGTTGTCAAGCACAATGTAGTGTGCCTTACCTCTGTTAAAAGAGTAATAGATGGGACCAAAATAGTCTTCGAAAGTACGGTAAGAATACTCAAAAGTGCGACCACCGTAAGTCATGTCATGGTTGCCAATAGCCCGATAAACCGGAATGTTCAAAGTCAATGACGCTTGTATGTATGAAGGAAACAGTTGCGGTGAATCACCTACAATATCACCACAATCAATACCGAATACATCAGACTGACCGTCCGAAGTACGCAACAATTCCTGTACATCCTGTAAATAGGCACGATAGCCTGCTATATCCTTCTCCGAAGTGGCCTGCACATCGGCCTGAACCCAAAATGTGTGACGGTTGTCGTCCTTCGGATTTTTCAGTAACTCAAAATCATAGTCTTTTTCCTTTAACGAATCCAGTGGCAAATAAAACTGAGGTATTGTCTGCTCACTCACAGGAACCAAATAACCTGCTGGCGAACTGATGTACACAAAACGCGCTCCGCGGTTACGTTTCAACTCATACCGACCCTGTCCGTCAGTAACCACGCAGTCGAAACCATCAGTCACCACTACCCCAGCAATACCTTTTCCTTGACAAGTAACCCGTCCGCAGATTCGCTGTCCGAACAAATAGTCGGGCACGGTAACTTGTGTCTTCACCGACTCCGCTCCACACACGTTGTAAGCAGCTACTTCGTACGTGCCTGCCTCCCTGACAGTAAACGTTCCGAATGGCTCAGTCTCCTCCTTTTTGCGCTGGACATCACCTACCAATTGGCCTTCTTTATATATATGGTAGCCTACAGCCTGCGGCTTGCTCTCGTCCTTCCACGACAAAAATACACCCTGCTTTTCATTCTGCATCCAAGCCAACTGTGATACCGGTAAAGGTGTGACTAGAGATGGAAAGCAGCCCTTCTGAGCATAATAAGTATAAGCTTCATGGAAAGCCGGATGGCGCAACCAAGGACTGTAATAGTGAGAATAGGCAAAACAAATGAACCCTGAAACGTATGGAGAGAGCAAATCCATCTGACGCTGAATCCTGTCTAAAGTCGCTGTTGTCCAAAAACGTTGGTCGAACATCTCTACATTGGCCACAAAACGAATACGCGGAGTAGTCGGAATTACATCAGCCAAAGCAGAAAACCAGTCAGCCACTTCATTCAAGTTAAGGAAACCGGAACCGATACAATCTTGCGGTGCAAAAATATCACCATCCTGAAAATGTGCATTAGTCAATACATACTTCCACATTTCAGCACACTGAGCCGCAGTACCATTCTGACTGTTCATGAAAGGCGATAACAAGAATGGCATACCTTTGGTCTGCTGATGTAGATAATCCAGATTAGCATTCAGCGCCTTTACAAGAAACTCCCGATGCATCGGTGTCTTGCAATATGAATTATCTACTTCCCAAACCCAATACCAGCCATACATAGTATCCTTGTAGCGCGACTTATAGCGCCCTATCAACTCTTCAGCCACTTGATTTCCAAACTCCATCTGCTGCATAAGCCATTGCGGAGTAAAGTCTGCTTTCCACCAGGCCTCATTGAAATTCAGTCCTACAAATACTTTAAATCCTGCTCGGCGAGCATTACGCAGGCAGTTTTCAAGCAAATCGCTCTTATTGCCCGACACACCAGGCAGAGCCGAAGGATAAACCGCTGTAGTATTTCCCTCCTGATCCGTATGAGCGGTGTGCATGAAGATAACATATTCCATACCAGCCGCCTTGAGCGACTTGAACTCCTGCTTCCACCGGCTATCGTCCCACTGCTCTACCAAATATGGTTGGATGAAGGTAGCCTTAATCAACCGTTCGGAAGCCCTTGCATTGAAGGGAACCAACAAACAAAAAAAGAATAAAGAAAGTATTGAATTCTTCATAATATCATTATAAAAGAAGCTGCCCTTTCAACTAACGGAAATGCAAGAGACAGCTTCTTTTTGATTAAGTAGGGGGATGTGTTAAGTTAAAAATTAATCAATCTATTGCTGTACGGAACTCAAATAATCGTCAAATCCCTTCTTAAAATCATTCCAATAATCGTACATCTTAACATGTACCATATCAAAGACAAAATAGCCATCACCCACATTGATACAGGCATCTATGGTCTGAGGTATTTTAGCTCCTTGTCCGCCATCGGTCCAACCTGTGCTATTACCGATATCCGGACCACCGGCAAATTTGACATCGCCCATCAGAAGTTTTTTAGCATTTGTACAGAAACCTTGCATAGTCCACTCTCCACTACCATATATTTTATCGGCCGAAGCATAGGCTCCAAGCAACATAAAGTCGAGCATATCGGCATAGCCATAATCTTTATATTTGGCTGTTGCCCAATTAGGATACTCGGCAGAAGTGTCATACTTAGGACTGGCCCAGTTGACACCTACTTCATAGTAAGTCGAATACCAAGCACCTACATATACTCCGAAGCGTAAGTCAGGATTAACAGATTTCACTTTATCGCGCGCCTTGGCAATGAAGTCATGAATGACTTTTGCGCGGAATTCCAACCACTGCTTCATGTACTTGGGTTGCGGAGAAGGTAGCGGATAATAGTCACTGCCGGGCTTAATGATGTCATCGGGGAAGTTTTCAACCGTCTCACCAATATATTCTTCAAACTTCTGCTTGGAAATAGTAGAAAAATCAGAAGCGAAGTCATTGTAACGGCAACGGTCCAGGAAAATACCGTCTATATCATATTTGGCCAGGTCGCCTAGCAGTTGAAGAATGAACTGCTGAACTTCGTCATTCGCCGGATTCAAGAATTTTGTACCATATACATTATTGGGGTCGTTTGCAGCCGTCATATCCATGGCATTGGTAAGACCTCCCTCCAGATTAAGCGTAGTGGCCCATTCTTTTTTAGAAGCGTCTCTGAAAAGCAGCCCTTGTTCGCCCAAGCCATAAGGATAAAGGTTACCACCTACAAAGGTATTGATAGAAGCATTGACTTTCAGTCCCAATTTATGACCAGCATCAATAAAGGCTTGCAAATAGTCCCAAGTCTCCGTACGTTCATAATAAGCATAACCATTGTCACTCCAATAGTCCAGTTTCTTCACCTGTTCTACAGCCGATGTCTGAAACAATACATCGCCCATAGTAGGACGTACATCCACCACAATGTCAGTAAAACCGGCTTCTTTAGCCTTCGTTAAATCGCGTTCTATATTTTCTTTACTATTGGCATAATCGGGGAAATTGGCAGCAGCATCAATCCAAATAAAACGAGGTTTAACTTCAACCGGTTGCTCCGGTTCATCCGTATCTCCCTCCCAAGGCCAATCAGGTATACCGTCATTACTGTCTTTGCAAGCTCCCAACAAGAACATACAACACAAAGCCGCAATGGCATTAGAATATCTAAAAAACTTCATCGCAAATAATTATTTTCCAAATAGTTCGTCATTCATTAAAAATCCAGGAGACCCAGCTTCCCGAGCCTCCTGGAAACTCTTAATTTACCAAATTATTTCTGGATACAATCAGCAGCAAAGCCACCGATAGTAGCACTGTTATTGTCATAGTAGTAAACGTAAATCTTGAAACCGTTAGTTGACGGAGCAATCAGTACGTCACCCGAAGCGGTCTTCGCTTCACCTTGCTGATACCATTTCAAAGCATCAGCCTTGAATGCCAATGCAGGTGAAGTAAAGACATCGTTGCCCAAAGAGCCCTTGCTTGTGATATCATACAGATACAACTGTGGACCAACACCCCACATCGGGAAGTGAGAAACAAGCAGCATAGCCAGATAATGGGCATTGTTGAACTTCTTAGTATCAAGACAGTTCTGGTTCTGTGCCCAGCTATTACCACTGCTGTTAGCCAACTGAGCTGCAATCTGGTTGTTACCATTCAAATAAGTCAGGATATTCTTGTCATAGTATGACAGGAAGTAACCTTCCGTTACATTGGTAGAGGCCGGAACTACAGAAGTTGAATTAACCGGTGCCGAACCCCAAGCCAAACCTGTGGAAGAAATATCAACCACTTCAGGAGTCTTAATTTCCCCATTGGTTACTACGATACGAGTAAAGACACTTGAAGTAGTAACACCGTCAATACCATCGTTGGTCAAGATAATTACAGCGTCTTTTGTCACATCACCTATTACCTTCATCTTAGCACCTGTAGGCAGACCTGCATTATTAGTGAACGTATAGAAAGGCTGAGGAGCATCTTTCACAGAAGAAGTAACAAAAATATTGCATTGACCACCTGCATCAACCTTATTACAGATAAGCAGATGTCCACCCTCATCACTAGTGACGCAACCTGCTTGTGCAGAGCCTAGATTTATAGTACCACCCTTGCTTCCGGTTTCTTGGTTGAAATAGAGAGGAGTCGTTCCATCACCCATGCAAACAACCAGCTGTCCACCTACAACACCCAATGTAGGAGCATTGGTAGTATTCCAAGGAATAGAAGCGCCAGCAGTTGCATCCAAGCTGAACAATTCTTCAAGCGGTGCATTGAAGCCGTAAGGTATCTTCTCTGGAATAGTCTTCTTGACTACATATTCCTGCTTGTCGACGCCGTTATGAGCTACTACTGTGAAAGTAACTTCCTCATTGTAGTTTTGAGCTTCTACACGGGGATCAGGCGTAATAGTAGCATGAGGTGACAAAGTAATGTCGGCCAAGCAAGAACTCAAGTCATCGGCGCTAATCAAAGAAATGACATTTGTACTCTTGTCGATAACACCAGAAACAGCAGGTTCAAGCAATGAGAAAGAAAGCAACTCACATTTACTTGATTTTGTCCGCTCACCTGTAATACAGATTTCACGTTTCTCGCCCTGTGCATTGGTATATACAAAATAGTTGTCTTGAGTAAGGTCCAATACTGTCAAACTGGGTTCGATAGTACAATTAGGAGCCAACTCAGCCTGTACTCTGACGGCCGTCATATACGGTGTAGTCTCATCCTCACTATCTTCTGGATAGAACCATGGAATAGGAATTACATACTTGTCAGCCGTAGCATCTGTTATTGTATATTTAACAATTTCCTTGTCAGCAAAAGGACCAGAGGTAAAGATGGCTGTCAGACTCGTAATACCTTGACGATCTGCTGTAGGGAGCACATATTCAGGCTCCTGGCAGGCTGTCATTATAGACAACAAGCCTAAAAATAATAAATATATCTTCTTCATAATCATTGTTTTTTTAGATTTGATGAATATCCATTACCATCTAAAGTGATATGTATATCCATTCTGCTTGTTATTTCCACTCTGGATATTGGGTAACAGCACTATTGTTATCCAACTCTGATTGTGGCAACGGGCAACGATACATCTTTTCCGGGAAATTACGGTCTTTATCGTCACAAGATACATAAGTGTACTTCAGGTCACCATTAGGTTGTTTCTCAATCTTCAAACCATGAACCTGATAACCATTCAAACCACCTTCTTCGTATGATTTTGCAGCCACATTCCAACGACGCAAATCCCAATACCATTGTCCCTCATAAGCCAATTCCACCTTACGTTCCTGAACAATGGCTTTCCAAAGGTTATCGCCACTCTTGTCTGAATAAGAAAGACCTACACGAGCACGCAAAGCTTTGATTGCTTCATTGGCACCAGCATTATCATTTGTTTGATAGCAGGCTTCAGCATAATTCAGCAAAACTTCAGCAAAGCGGATAACAGTCCAAGGTTGCGTACTAACGGCAAGCTCAGAAAGATTATGATTTTCATCAACCAACTTACGCAAATAATACCCCGTAGTACTTCTGCCTTCGGGAGTTTTATCTTTATTCCACTGGCACCAACCGTCTACGCCGTCAACAAAAGTCTCGATAGTACGACCTTTCCACTGAGCACCATTATAAAGAATGGTAGCTTGGAAACGAGGTTCCAGTTTGTCGTAAGGAGGAGTATCTGTTACACCTTCTGTGCTATGCCAAGTTGACCAATCGGGGAAACCACCTTCAGCCAGTTCATAGGATTCCACCATTTCCTGAGTAGGGGTACCATATCCACCACTATTTACACCTATCAGCTTATAGTCACCACCCGGAGTATAGTAAGTATCAAAATCATGGCCTATTGTCCGGTCAAAACAATACTGCAAAATAGCTTCTTTATTGCCATCCTTTATTGTTTTAGAATATGAATCTGCATAATTGCTCTCCAAAGTATAACCCAGTTTCTGAACTTCAGCAGCTGCCAATTTTACTTTATCATAACGCTTAGCATAAAGCATTGCACGAGTCAAGAAAGCATAAGCGGCACCTTTATCTATACGTCCATTGGCATTTGCCTGATCGGGCAAATGAGTGGCGGCATAATTCAAATCTTCTTCTACGAAATCCCAACCTGCCTCTTCCGTACTCAACGCTTTATCACGAGTTATCTGGGTCAGATCTTCGTTATAGATAATCACTTCCTTGTAACGCTTAAGCAAATCAAAATACAAGAAGGCACGGATGAAACGCATTTCTGCTTCCAAACGTTCAGAATCCGCATCACTCAATGTACCAAACTTGTGCAGGTTATAAAGGTTTTCATTCGTACGACGCACATACTCATACATAGTTGCCCAGTTGCCAAGATATGTACTTACATAAGAAGGCTGTAAAGTCGTACCACCGTAAGCTATTTCACTAGGAATAAAACAAAGGGCATTATAATTGTAAGAACCATACTTCAACTGGTCAGTCAAAGCCTCGGTCATACCGGCAGCACACTGTCCCAAAGTAAAGTTACTTAAATTATAAAAATACTTATATAAATCATTGACCGCATATTCCGCATTTGTAGTGGTACTCCACATCATCTTATCCGAAATACTATTAGTCGGAGTCATATCCAAGAAATCATTGCAAGAGCTCAATCCCAGTGAAGCCCCCAATATACATAAACCTATTAATCTTGTTTTCATAGACTATACGTTTTTTAGAATGTTAATGAAACACCACCCATTATAGTTCTCTGCTGCGGATAGTAACCGTTGTTCACGCCCGGTGATTCAGGGTCAATACCTTCGGGCAGCCCACTAATGGTGAATAAGTTAGAGCCTTCTACAAAGATGCGGAGATTCTGAATATTAATTTTCTGCATCCATTGACGCGGGAATGTATAACCCAACTGAGCTGATTTCAAACGAATATATTTACCATCGCGCAACCAGAAAGTAGAAGCCAAACCATTATCTCCACCGTGTCCAGGGCTACCAAGAGTTATACGTGGGAAAGTTCCATCAGGATTATCAATACTATAAGCATTTTCTACCAGATACAAAGGAGAATTAGCACCTTCTTTGAAGGTTTGTGTCCAGATTGTGTTATCATCATAACCATTGTAATATGTTCCGGTCAGAGACACATCAAACAAGGCACCACCTGTAAACTGTGCATTGAAGTCAAAGCCGTTCCAAGAACAGTTCAGATTCAAACCATAAGTCAATTCAGGACGATTACTGCGACCTACACGTGCTTTATCATCTTCCGAAATCTTTCCATCACCATTCAAGTCCTTATATTTAATATCGCCTACATTAGGACGAGTTCCAAACCATGCAGAATTGGTAATTTCTTCTTCCGAACGGAATAGACCTTCAGCCACCCATGCCATTGTAGCACCATAAGGAGTGCCTGTCACTTTACGCCATTCCATGATATTAGGACTATCGGGATATTGCAACCAACGAGTTTTAGCGTATGTAATATTGGCACTTACACCATAGGTAAAGGGTTTGCCACCCAACTGGAATGAATTGCGATGAGAAACCAGAATATCTACACCTTTGCTATCAATCTTATTGTAGTTAGCATAAGTCTGATAGTAACCACCCATAGAAGGAGGATAATCACCACCCATAGCAGTCAGGATGTCATAAGTATAGTTGTAGAAAGCATCAAATTCCATTCCCAACATACCATTCCACATCGTGAAATCAAAACCTGCATTCCAAGACAATGTCTTCTCCCAAGTCAAATCGGGATTGGCTATAACATTGGTATAATAAGCAGGTGACAAAACACCGTTGATAAGTACATTGGTTCCAGCAACATACTGGCTCAAGAAAGAATAAGGAGTCACTGAGTCGTTACCCAGCAAACCGACAGAAGCACGAAGCTTCAAGTCGTCCAGGAAATTGAGATTATCCATAAAACTTTCTTCAGACAAACGCCAACCTAAAGAAGCCGACGGGAAGAAACCCCACTGCTGACCTGCCATTCCATAGAACTTATAAGAACCATCGTAACGACCGGTAAACTCTGCCAAATATTTATTGCTATAATCGTATTTCAAACGGAAAACATATCCAGCAGAACGTGATGCATCGCTTGAACCTGCCACGGGATCTTTAGTTGCAACGCCATAATCCAACTCTGGAAGTTGAGAAAACGGCAAATTCTGAGCATAAGCAGAAAGGTTATTCGATTTATAATCGCGGCCTTCTACCAAGAACATAGCATCTACATTGTGTTTGCCAAATGAACGAAGATAATTGATGCTGGCCTGACCAACCAACTGTTCATAAGTAGACTGACCTTCACCTATATTGATACCCTGGTCTGTTCCACGAGGATCAGACTTTATACTCCAGCCACTTGCATTATCGTATACCATCGTAGAATAAGGAGTATTCAAATTCTTATTATGTGAAGTTCCGTAGTTATAAGAACCACTAATCTTCAGCGACAAGCCCTTTACCCAAGGAACATCATAGCTCAATGAGAAGTTTGTCTGCAAGTCAAGGCTACGGGTATTTTTGTATCCAGATTCATAAATAGCTGCTAACGGGCTATTGGGCAATGAAGTATTGTTCTGCAAAGTAGCTGTGTACATTCCATTATATTGAACAGGCAAGTAAGGATGCATCTGAATGGTCTGACGTGCCACAGACAACCAGCCTTGTTCACCCAAATAAGAATCACTATCTGTTCCACCTGAAGCATAACCCGGTGTATGACGACGACCAACATTACCAGCTACACCCAATGTAAAGTGGAAATTTTTGGCAAAGTCAGACTCAATGTTAGTACGTACATTGTAACGACGATAATTGAAGTTATCAATATTACCATCTTGTCCCAAGTAACCCAAAGAAGTGAAATAACGCATCTTTTCATTACCTCCTTGTACCGTTACACTGTGTTTCTGGGTGAAACCTGTACCAAATACTTTATCAATATAATCTACGTTGTCCCAACCATCTGTAGGATCACCATTGGTCATGGCTTCCACATTTTCTTTTGTAAAATGGGGCACGTACTGGCTACGGTCGGTAATAGCGCCACTGGCCAACTGGTCCATCATCTCTGCCATATTATAATAGTATGCAAACTGAGGACCATTCATGAATTTGGGGAAATTGGCATTCATAGAAGCACCAAAAGATGCATCATAAGTCACTTTAGTCTTACCGGCTTCACCCTTTTTGGTAGTTACGATGATAACACCACCGGCACCCTTCAGACCATATACAGCAGCCGAAGCACCATCCTTCAAAACAGATACGCTTTCAATGTCGTTCGGGTCAAGGTCATTGATATTGTCTACCGGGAAACCATCGACAATGTAAGCTACATTATAGATAGAACCACGAATCTTCAAAGAAGCCTGGTCCAAGCCCGGTTCTCCTGACTCTTGCACAGAAGAAATACCAGGCAACCGACCTCCCAACAACTGAGACACATTTGTAGAAGGTGCCTTCAACAACTCTTCACCTTTCATGGCTGAAACGGCACTAGTCAACGAACTTTTTTTCTGCGTTCCGTAACCAACGACAACCACTTCATCGAGCAACTCGGTATCATCTTTCATCTGCACATTAATGACCGTACGACCAGCCACTTTATACTCTTGCGTCTTCATGCCGACAAAAGAAAAGACAACAACATCGCTGTTTTTTACACTCAACGAATACTTTCCTTCAACATCCGTAATCGTACCGTTACTGGTACCTTTCACCAACACACTCACACCTGGCAAGCCTTCTCCGGTACCATCAGATACCACTCCCTTCAAAGTTATATCCTGTGCCTGAAGGCCTAAAGGATATAATAAGAGCATCAATAATGAGAACGAAAGCATTCTCATCCACCGAAAACTTCTTGTAGGATCTTTAATAAAGTCTCTCATAAGTTCGATTTTTTAAATTAATAATATTTATTTGGCTAACACTTTTCACTTAATTCCTCCAACACCTTCCAGCACTGATACAGTCCGCGAGGAACATGGAAGCAGCCTTTCCACTTGCCACCCTTCAAAGGTAACAGCACCTCACCGCGACGGTTCAGATAACCATACCATTCGGGATATTCCTGGTCTTTGAAGTGAGACCATACATAATCGTGTACCTTCTCAAACCATTCCAGACATTGCCGGTCGCCCGTCAGACGATAGCCTTTCAGCAACGAAATCAAGGTTTCGATATGAACCCACCAAAGTTTCTGGTCCCATTCCAGCTGCTGGGGAGGATTGCCCAGACGGTCCATGAAGTAGTAGATGCCACCGTACTGCTTGTCCCAACCATAGTTGAGCATGGTCAGTGTAATGTTCTTGGCTTTCTCTATCAGGTCCGGACGATTAAGGCGCTTACCCAAGTCCATAATGAACCACATGGCCTCGATGGCATGACCAGGAGTTACCTGGCGACCTTCGAAGGAGTCGGACAATGAACCGTCTGCCAGCACATTCTCTACAATAATACCACCTAACTCAGGACGATAGAATACATCCATCACTTCGTGGATGCAGGTATCCATGGTCTTCACCAGGAAATCTTCATCGAGCAAATGCTCTATTTCCAATGCCAGGTTGCAAAGAATCATAGGAAGGGCAAAGCCTTTCAAGTCGCGTGTGCCGGGATGGAGTTTGTTCCATTTGCCTTTCGGATTGTTCACCTTTGACAGTACGATGTCGAAAGTCTTCTTGGCAATATCAGCATATTCCTGATTGCCCGTGGCCAGACTCAACTGTCCGAAAGCCATCGTAGCAAACGTGTAAGAGAAGATGTTGTAAGGTTCTACCAACGGGTGTCCTTCGCGGTCGAGCGAGAAATACCAGTTGTAGTTGCCATCATGACCGTACTTTTTCAGGAACTCACCGCCTTGAATGGCACAGTCGAGCCACTCCTGGCGTTTCTCTACCTTGTTGTAGAGCATGGCAAACATCCAGACTTCGCGGCCTTGCAACCAGATAAACTTATCTGTATCGAACACTTCGCCATTGCGTTTCAGGCAAGTGAAATAGCCACCAAACTCCTTATCCTGGGAATGCTGCAACCAGAAAGGAAGCACATTCTCCATAAGCTCTGTTTTGTACTGTTCAGCTAATTTCTTGAAATCCATAATTATATATTTTATTAGGTCGATTATTTTTTCATCCAATAACGTTCTATTTCTTCAAGCGACTTGCCAGTAGTCTCGGGTATCAGTTTCCATACAATCAGCATGTAAGGCACACACATGAGGGCAAACAGCAAGAATGTTCCAGCGGGGGTAAGATTTTGGAGCATCCAAGGAGTGAGCTGTCCTACCAGATAAGTGCCAACCCAAAGGGCGAAGCCGGCAATGGACATGGCCATACCGCGAATGCGAGTGGGATACATCTCGGACAACAGGACAAAGATGACCGCCGAAATGGATATGGCACAACAGAATACATAAAACAAGAAGAAGAACAGCAGGAAGCTGTTGGGCAAGCCCAACGAAGCCGAGAAGCGGAAATAGAAACCTATCAGCAACAACGAAAGCACCATGCCCGATACACCATAGTAAACAAGTTTCTTGCGGCCTACCTTATCAATGATGAAGACGGCAATCACCGTCGTCACGGCATTGACCAAGCCCACCAACACCTGGCTGAACAAGGCATCGCCACCCGAAAGGCCGGCTTCTTCAAAGATAGAAGGGCCATAGTAGAGCACGGCATTCACACCCATAAACTGCCCCAAAATGGCGATGGCAGCGCCAATCAATACAGCCTTGAAAATGCCTGGCTGCAGAAGGAATTTCCAATCGGATTTAGTCTCAGACTGAACCACCGACTTCGTTTCATCCAACTGTCCCTGAGCATCTTGAGCGGAAAGATAAATCCGCTGAAAGACTCCGAGGGCACGTTCGTCGTACTTTCTGAGAACAAGCCAGCGTGGACTTTCGGGAATAAAAAGTACCACCACGAAGAACAGCAGGGAAGGAATACTAGACAATCCCAACATGCCTCGCCATACTTCAGACACGAAAATGGTGTGCATCCAGCCATCGCCCAATGCCGCACCGCTTTGAGAGTAATGAAGAAGCTGGTAATTGGCCAAATAGGCGCCCAAGAAACCCAGCGTCACTGCTAACTGGTAGAGGGAGACTAAACGACCGCGATAGCGGGCAATAGAAACTTCGGATATATAAAGCGGTGAAACAATGGAAACTACACCAATACCCACGCCACCTAGGATGCGGGCAATGACAAGCTGGTCGAAGCTACCCGTGAAAGCGCAACCAATGCCCGACACGGAAAAGAACAGAGCCGCAATCAGCATTGTCACCTTGCGCCCGTAGCGGTCGCTCAACTTACCAGCAAACAACACACCAATAATAGAGCCTACCAAGGCACAACCGACAAACCAGCCGGTCTGTATCTGGTCGAGAGCAAACTGTGCAGTCACCTGAGAGATAGTACCCGAAATGACAGCTGCGTCATATCCGAACAAGAAACCACCCAAGGCAGCCACGACAGAAAGGAATATCAAATAAGAGAAATTTATGTCTGACTTCATACCTATTAAATTTATACTGCCAACCATCGGCACATCTTGCACAAACAGTAGGAGTTTCATTTTAGTTTCATGGATTGAAACCATTAGTTTCATACGCTGAAACTGTTGGTTTCATTGCTTGAAACTATCGGTTTCAGACTATGAAACCGACAGTTCCAACGACTGAGACCAACCGGAAACTGGCAAGATAAAGATGAGCGATGGCTTATTGAAAGAAAATACCTATTAACCTGTTTATATCTTATATTATTTGATTTCGAAATATTCCTTATACCTGTCGTATAGATGCCCTGCCTGCAAATAAGCAGACTGCGGACTCATGAAATGAGAGAATTCAAACGTAATGGCCTTGTCATAGCCTGCACGTTTGGCCGCTTCGAGTTTCATGCGAAGTTTGTCAAACTTGATAGGGAGAAAACGAATGGGCATATCTCGGTCGAAAGACTCGGCATTGGTCCAACACTGCATTCCATATTTGTCAGCCAGCTTTTTGTTCACTTCAAAGAAGGCGTCCAGCTCATCATAGTCAATGTGACCGTCTTGGAAAGCACAAGCATCCACCACGTCGTGTATGCCGTCGAATATCTCGTTCCATTCTTTCTCATGTTGCTCCACCGACACGGCATCTTCCTTCGTCAACTTGTTGGTACCCATAATGGCCTTCTTGCCATCAATCCAAGGAGAAATGAAAGTAGGCAGACCACCTGATACATCCTTGCACTGCTTGCCCATGGCATGAAAAGCTCCTATGGCACCCTTGGTAGCACGACTGATTTCACCACTGATATACCACCCGCCAAAACTCTTGAAGCGACTGCCATAGTTTTCCCACACCTCGTCAATCACATACTTATTATCTTCTATCTCCCAACTCAAGTCGCCGGTATCCCAATAGCGTCCCGAATCGTAAAGACCAAAATAGAACTTCATGCCATACTTTTCGGCCAACTTCAGAAACATCTCTAACAAATCGACCGAAGGCATATAGCAACCTTTACCCAGCAGATACTTGGAAGGATAAGTGATAAACTTCCGATAACCCGAACGAATCATGATGACCGTATCAATACCAATAGCTTTCATATATTGGAAATCACGGTCCCACTCTTTTAGTCCCCAATTCTGATGAGGAATATCATGCGATATTTCATCAAGGAAAGTTCCTGTAATCTTCAACCCGTTCGACTTGGGAACTATCAACCGAGTCTCATCACCGGCTGACGTAGCAACCAGATTTTCTACCCCATCAGACGAGGCTTGTAGCAAAGAAGGTGCCGCCAACAACGAAGCACTCGCCAATACAGATTTCTTTAAGAAATCTCTCCGACTGTTTGTTTTCATATTCTTCATGTCTTTCTTAGTATCTTTACTATATCTTCGGCACAAATATAGTCATATTTACTAAATAAACCATACATTAATAAATTATTTTATTATATACCACGCCGTATACGCACACGATTTATTATATAAGCTAATAAAATGATGAATAAATAAATGAATTCACTATTTTTGCAAGCAATATATTTAATATAGAAAGTGAATTAAATCTTATCCTATTACCAAAAATTTTTAATATCTTTGTAAGAGCAGCTAAAAAAGAAAACAATATGGCCCAAGCACTACTAAAAGAGATTGAAATCGGAAGCAAGAATGCATTGCTGAAGAAGAGAATCATTACACATTATATATATAGTGGTAATTCCACCTTAACAGACCTCTCGAAGGAATTGGATTTAAGCGTACCTACCGTTACTAAATTTGTCAGCGAAATGTGCGAGGAAGGATATATAAACGAATACGGCAAATTGGAAACAACAGGTGGACGACATCCCATACTTTATGGTTTAAACCCAGAATCCGGCTATTTCATTGGGGTAGACATAAAGAAATTCGCTGTCAACATCGGTCTTATCAACTTCAAAGGAGACATGGTAGACCTTAAAATGGACATCCCTTATAAATTGGAGAATACGCCGGAAGCACTGGAAGAACTATGCAGAATCATCAGCAATTTCATAAAGAAAACAAAAATCAAGACCGACAAGATTCTAAATATAAACATCAATATCTCAGGAAGAGTAAACCCCGAACTTGGTTACAGCTTCAGCCACTTCAACTTTTCCGAACGTCCACTGGCAGAAATACTCACCGAAAAAATTGGTTATCAAATCAGTATTGACAATGACACCAGAGCCATGACCTATGGCGAATTTCTGAGAGGCTGCGTCAAAGGAGAAAAAGACATCATATTCGTAAACATCAGTTGGGGATTGGGCATAGGCATCATCATCGATGGTAAGGTATACACAGGGAAATCCGGATTCTCAGGAGAATTCGGACACGTCAATGTATTCGACAATGAAATCCTCTGCCACTGCGGCAAGAAAGGATGCCTAGAAACAGAAGCATCAGGCTCAGCACTACACCGCATTCTATTGGAAAGAATAAAGAATGGAGCCAGTTCAATCTTGTCCAACCGAATCAATACCTGCGAAACTCCCCTGACACTCGACGAAATCATTGCAGCTGTTAACAAAGAAGACCTTCTTTGCATAGAAATAGTAGAGGAGATAGGACAAAAATTGGGTAAGCATATAGCCGGATTGATTAACATATTCAACCCTGAACTGGTAATCATAGGAGGCACTCTATCACAAACCGAAGACTATATCACCCAACCAATCAAGAGTGCCATCAGAAAGTATTCATTAAACCTGGTCAACAAAGATTCTGTAATTACCACTTCAAAACTAAAAGGTGAAGCTGGAGTAATAGGAGCATGTATGCTGGCGTGCAGCCGTATGTTCGAATGCTAAAGTGCCAACAATTTATCCATAAAGGCCTTTACCTGTTCACTATCCGCCGGAGCTGGTGCCCAAGAGGCGACATCTTCTGCCGGAAGTGGCTGGTAAGGACCTTTTTTCACTTCAAAGATTACCGTACCACTCTCTAAAGAGATAATACTGTGCCACATACCAACAGGAATCTCCAAGCCATACATCCCTGCCTTTGGATCCAAAATTGTTTTTTCAATCACCTCTCCTTCATCATTAAAAAAGAAAGCCAATAACTTTCCACGCAACACCAAGTAGGTTTCCTCTTTATCAGAATGACGATGAGGAGGCAAATAAGTAGCCGGCTCCAAAGCGTTCAGCATGCGATGTACTGGAGCATCCATCGATGTATGAAAATTATAGTTCATACGCAAGCGGGGACTCTGCAAAGCCTCCTGCGTTACTTGATTCAATAAGTTTTCTGATATCAGTTTCATAAATTCAGCAATTGAAGGAATTTAGCAGTAAGCTCTGCCTTTAATGCAACAATAGAAACAGGTCTGCCTTCATCATTAAGCAAGAGAGTTCCCCTAACCTCCGAAAGTGCGGCAAACAGATTATCCTCATCTCCTGAAACAAAGATACAACCACGAAACAACGGAACAAACACTCTTTTATGATTCCCTTCCCATTGAATAAAAGCAGGTTCTGATGGACAATAAACCATAAAACCCAATGCATCCAATTTCTGGGCAGTATCATATTCCGAATGAATATCGGTTATTAGGACGTACCAATCGTTCGGTTTGGTTTCAGCAATCATAATGCCTCCTTTTTTCTCCAATTCCTTATGAAATCCCGAACAAACAATATCCAACCAACAGTACCTACACCTGCCAAGAACACAAAACCAATCAGAATCATTACTTTACTTGGTTTAGATGCCTTTAGAGGAACCGTTGCCGGTTGAACTACTGTATAAACAGGAGTTATTTCTTGTACACGTGCCTTAGCCATCTGCAATTGTTGTGAAACTTGCGAATACACACCATACGCCAAAGACATCTCATTCTGCAAGCGTTCCTGCTCAGCACGATAACTCAACAATACAATATTCTTATTGGCATCAACAAAAGCTGCATACTCTTTCTGGGCTTTTGCATAATTACTCTTCGCCTCAGAATACAGTTTTTCTGTAAATGCCAAATCATGACGGGCCTTATTCGTTCGATAATCTGTAATATATTTCTGCAAACGAGTCATAACCGTATCTGTCATTGTTGCTGAAATCAACGGATCCTGCATTGTTACCGACAACGTTGTAACACCTGTCTTTTTATCTACAGAAACCGCGATACGACTACTCAGTGCCAAAGCTATATCTGACTCATCCTTAGTAAGCATAAAAGGGTCAAGCTGTCCACTGCCATCTTCTTCAGGCACATCTTTAAACAAAGAAACCACCCATCCTAAGGCTTTAAATGGAGCTGAAGTTATAGCACTCCACCAAGGAACTCGCTGGTAATCATACATGTAACCATATAGAGTAGTATCAATCTTAGCATCCATGTCTTTCACACGTACATCGAATAAATCCGTAAGAAAAGGAGTAGAAGAAACAATATCTGGATAAAGATCTGGATATAAAGCATCTTCACCAGCTCCTCCACCAATATTTATTCCAGCCATTGCAGCCAAAGCTCCCATAGTACCAGATGCAGATTTACCTGACGTTTCCGGGGCCAAAGTCACACTCGTTGTATATTCTTTAGGAATACTAAAACCAACCACCAAAGCAACAATTATAGCGACACCACACGCCTTGAAAACCAATTTGCGTTCTGCCCATACTTTTTGAGCAAGCTCAATCAAATCAATTTCCTGTTCTTCTGTCTGCGCAACAACTTCTTTCTGTATCTTATCTTCAGCCATAATCTTCTTATTTAAAGAGGTTAACTAATGAAGCAACAACAGCAGCCAAAGAAGCCGTAGTAGAACCCATACTCAGAATCTCTGCTGTACTCAACCGTTTCTTCTCTTCTTTGCTAGGCACAATAATTTCACAACCAGGCTCTATCGCCTTTCGGTTGCTAGACTTCAACCGTGATACAGTTCCATTCATATAAATTACATAAGCTTTCTTCTTTTTAGCCAAATTACCATAACCACCAGCTTGATTGATATAATACTTCAGACTGGCTCCCTGCTTATAAGAAACTGTATTCGGATACATGACTGCTCCGCTAATCTTCACCGTATTAATATATTCAGGCACATATAAGATATCACCCTCTTTCATCACAATATCATAATCACTACCTGGATTAGCCAATGCCAAGTCGAGGCGAATTCCCACAGTATAAGTTTCAGAGACATTCAGTTTTTCTAATGAAATAGAATCTTTTCCTTCCGAACTTCTTGCCATTCTGATAGCATCAGCCTGACGTCTGCGCTCTTCTTCCGACATACGACGAAGCAATCGAGCACCTTTTACATAAGCATCAGGAGTCACTCCTCCCGCACGAGAAATCACATCTGAAATTCTCTCATTCTTCTTTATCAAAGCATAAGTTCCATCAAAAAGGACTTCCCCTGAAACAACTATATTCTGTTGTTTCTTATACGCCGGGCTCTTACGAATGTATATTTCATCATACGGCTGCAAATCAAAGCTTTCACCGCCAACAACCAAACCGTCCTTAATATCAAAAGTATATACCTTACCTAAGACGCTTGAGAATTCTTTACTCTTTGGGTCTTTAATGCGACGAGTAATACTTACCATAGTAGCTGCAGCGGCCTCACGTAAGCCACCAGCCTGAATAATCAAGTCCTCAATAGTTGCATTATCCGAATACCGATATTCTCCGGGATTCATTACTTCACCATGAATGGAAACCGTTTCCTCTTCCTTCAAGTCTGTCACACTTGATATATACAGTATATCATTTTTCTGAAGTGGAACATCTGCAAATGTACCGTTCAACAACCCCTGCAAATCAATAGCAATTACTTCATGTGACAAATCTTCACGTTCACGATCGAGTAAAGCTCTGTTTAAGAAAGCATCTCCGCGCAGGCCTTCAGCCTTTTTGATAAGTTCCTTAACAGTTGATACTCCATTATTCAACTGATAAAGCCCCGGACGATAGACTGCTCCACGAACTTCTACCTTATTTTCAAAACGCGCAAGCACTGAATCAGTTGTTATCATATCACCATCTTCCAAACGGAAAACAGAGTAGTCCATTTCATCCACATTGAACACCTGATGTTCACGACCCGTTTTACGAATAAGACGTATAGCCTTTTTATAAGCATCGCCAGTAAAGCCACCAGCGTACTCCAATATAGTTGCCACTGTTTCTACCGGCTTCATTTCGTAATACATAGGACGCTTTACCTTCCCTTCGATTTGAACCAAGGCCTCATAAGGCTTCACTATAATAAAATCACCTTCCTGCAAACGAATGTCATCAGTCATCTTACCACTCATGATAAGTTGATATACATCCAAATCTGCAATTGTCTTACCTGCGCGAACAACACGAATACTACGCAAGCTTCCGATTTCATTCACTCCACCTGCACGATACAAAGCATGGAATACAGTAGAAAATGCCGACAGACGATACGTACCCGGTACAGCCACTTCACCCATTACATTTATTTGTATGGTTCGAATATCACCCAATGTAAGTTTTATCTGAGAAGTAGGCTGATCGCCACTAATACCGGCATATATCTTTGCGAATTCCCCTTGCAAATAATTATTAGCTTCCTTAATTGTCATACCATTCAAATGAACAGGGCCTATACCACTCACCTGAATGTTGCCTTCAGGAGAAATCTGCTGGCGGATTGTATTTTCTGAAGCGCCCCAAATATCAATTATCACTTCATCACCCGGGCCTAAGCGATAATTCTCTGGTGTTGCCAAATTAACGCTCGGCTCAAATGAAAGATTCTGATTCTTGAAAAGGTCATGACCAAATATTCTATTTGAGGCTATAAACTTACGATCTTCCGTTTCCCTTTCAATATCTATTACGGTTTGTTGATCTTGAGTCTCTGCGGTTTCATATGTTTGCGGCTCGTTTACAGTCCTTTTGCGCAATTGTGTAGGAATATTTTCCGAAGTCTCTGCTACGCCTTTATTCTTTTCATATTGACTCTTTATCCGAAGGACCTGTTCTTGAGTCACTCCCCGACGAAGCAACTCCGTCGTCATTTCTTTTTGTGACTTGCCCGCAGCTTGAGCATTCTTAACATATTCAATCACCTGGGCATCGGACATTCCTTGAGCAAAAAGAGTTGCTACTCCAAAGAAAGCCACCCAAAACAGCGCTAAAAGTTTTTTCATAATTTTTAAAACATTGAGCCTTATACAAATTCAAATCGGGTACAAAGTTAATACATTATTTTTAAACTGCAGCAACAATGAATAAGTTTCAAGAATCATAACCATTAAAAATCTACACAACTAGCAAAGTAAAGCCGTCAGACCAGATACAAGCAGTTAACCCTTTTATTTGTTCCAGTGAACTGAAACTTTTGTTTCTGTCTGCTGAAACTTTTGTTCCAACCTGCCGAAACTTTTGTTTCAGTCCACTGAAACCACCTTTTCAGTATACATCCAAGCTGATTTCCAACCGAAGCGAAATAGCGTGTAATGACTCTGGAAATTTCTCCATTTGAATTCTACAAAGTCAATAGCCAGACACTGCCTGCTTATTGTTGAATCTTATGTACGGAAAGAGAATCCATTACAAAAAACTTATCCAAACAGATGAATGGCCTCAAGCAAGCACCTTTCGCCATTTTTTCTGCTGCATTCAAAAAAAACTCATTTTTTATTTTATCAAACCAAATAAAGCACTACCTTTGCAACCGCAAAACAAAAAAATGCCGCTATAGCTCAGTTGGTAGAGCAACGCATTCGTAACGCGTAGGTCGCCAGTTCAAGTCTGGCTAGCGGCTCATTAAGATTAAGGTGTAATCATACAAAGTGGTGATTACACCTTTCTTTTTATCAAAACATACGTTCTACCTGCAGCCCTCGCTGTTTCTATTCAGACAGCAAGACTGCATCAATCTGTTAACACTAATTCATACCATCTTCACCTATGGAACGAAACAAAAAAAAGGCATTGAAAATCATCAGTTTGGCATTACTATTAACTGCAGTTCTCTGCGCTTCGTGGATATACTATTATATATTCAGTCCACAATTTCACCCCAATCGAACAAGCTATGTTTATATCGACCGGGATGATACCATAGATTCCGTATATGTAAAAACAAGCAAAGCTGGACATTGCCATCGAATGGCAGGTTTCCACCTGCTTGCCCAAATGCGCAAGTACGACCAGCACATACATACCGGCCGATACAAAATCAATCCCGAAGACAACGCCTACCATGTATTTATACGCCTGTATCGTGGACACCAGGAACCTATGAATCTTACCATCAGTTCCGTACGTACGCTTGGTCGCCTGGCTCGCAACGTTGGCAAGCAACTAATGATTGACTCTACGGAAATTGCTGAAAAAATGAACGATTCACTTTTCATCCGCCAATATGGCTATAACCTAGAGACACTCCCCTGCCTCTTCATACCCGACACTTATCAGGTATATTGGGATATGGATGTAAACGAATTCTTCCAACGTATGCAGAAAGAGCATACCCGTTTCTGGAATAAGGAAAGGAAACAAAAAGCTTCGGATATGCAACTCACGCCCGAAGAGGTATGTACACTGGCTTCCATTGTCGAAGAAGAGACCAACGACAAAGCCGAAAAGCCTGTTATCGCCGGCTTATACCTAAACAGATTAAAGAAAAACATGTTGTTGCAGGCTGACCCAACCGTCAAATTCGCTTTGCAAAACTTCACCTTGCGCCGCATCACCAATGCCGACTTACAAATAGATTCTCCTTACAATACATATCGCAATTTAGGACTGCCTCCCGGTCCAATACGAATTGTCACCCCCAATGGCATAGACGCCGTGCTCAACCACACCAAGCATAACTACATCTACATGTGCGCCAAAGAGGATTTTTCGGGGACTCACAATTTTGCCACAAACCTGACCGAACACATGAACAACGCCCGAAAATACTGGAATGCACTAAACAAAAGAAAGATTTTCAAGTAATCCTGGTGGTAAACTAAAAGCAAAAAGCTATATTTGCCACTATCAATGTATTTTTATACTTAATCTTCTAATATATATGAGCAAACAACTCTTACTTGGCGATGAAGCTATAGCGCAAGCCGCATTAGATGCAGGCTTGTCGGGAGTGTACGCGTATCCGGGTACACCCTCTACAGAGATTACAGAATATATCCAAATGGCACCCATCACGGCTCAGGAAAATATCCACTGCCGCTGGAGCGCCAACGAAAAGACTGCAATGGAATCCGCCCTTGGCATGTCATTTGCCGGCAAGCGTTCGTTGGTTTGCATGAAACACGTAGGCATGAATGTGGCAGCCGACTGTTTTATAAATGCTGCCATTACTGGAGTAAAGGGCGGGATGATTGTGGTAGCTGCCGATGACCCCAGCATGCACTCATCTCAAAACGAACAAGACAGCCGTTTCTATGGCGATTTTTCTTTTATTCCTATTTTTGAGCCAAGCAATCAACAGGAAGCTTATGACATGGTCTACCATGGCTTTGACTTTTCTGAAAAGACAGGTGAGCCTCTATTATTAAGAATGGTCACTCGCCTTGCTCACTCACGTTCAGGCGTAGAAAGGAAAGAGCAAATGCCACAAAACAAACTGGAATGCAGCGATGACCCTCGACAGTTTATACTGTTGCCGGGTAATGCACGCAAGCGCTATAAAGCTCTGTTAGAGAAACAGGCTGAATTCATCAAGCTGTCAGAAGAATCTCCCTATAACCAATATATAGATGGTCCTAACAAGAAATTGGGTATCATAGCTTGTGGCATCGGATATAATTATCTGATGGAAAACTACCCTGAAGGCTGCGAATATCCGGTTTTGAAAGTCAGCCAATATCCGCTTCCCAAGAAGCAACTGATGCAACTTATTGAGGCGTGTGACGAAATCTTAGTAATTGAAGACGGACAACCTTTTGTGGAGAAACAAATCAAAGGTTATCTGGGAATAGGAGTCAAAGTTAAAGGCCGCTTGGACGGTACCCTGCCTCACGATGGTGAATTGACACCCGACAGCGTGGCACATGCCGTAGGCAAAGACAGAAAAGCAGAATTCAGCATCCCATCGCTGGTAGAAGTACGTCCACCTGCACTGTGTGAAGGTTGTGGTCATAGAGACATGTACACCGTACTGACTCAGGTTTTGAAAGAAGAATATCCTACTCACAAGGTATTCAGTGATATAGGCTGTTATACATTAGGTGCCAACGCACCCTTCCATGCCATCAACTCATGTGTTGACATGGGCGCCTCCATCACCATGGCCAAAGGTGCTGCCGATGCCGGACTTTATCCGGCCGTTGCCGTCATAGGCGATTCTACGTTCACCCACTCTGGAATGACCGGACTCCTTGACTGTGTCAATGAAAACACGAATGTCACCATCGTTATCTCTGATAACGAAACTACTGCCATGACTGGAGGACAAGATTCTGCAGGAACAGGCCGATTGGAGTCTATCTGTCAAGGCATTGGAGTTGCACCCGAACATATTCGCGTCGTAGTTCCCCTGAAGAAGAATTACGAAGAGATGAAACAAGTCATCCGCGAAGAAATAGAATACAAAGGTGTATCTGTCATTATACCTCGCAGAGAATGTATTCAAACATTAGCCCGCAAAAAACGTAATAAGTAAAACCATGAAAAAAGACATTATACTTTCCGGTGTGGGAGGACAAGGTATCCTCTCCATCGCCACCGTTATAGGCAAAGCAGCCATCCAAGAAGGGTTATACATGAAACAAGCTGAAGTACACGGCATGAGCCAACGTGGAGGTGATGTTCAATCGAATCTTCGCATCAGCGACCAACCTATAGCCTCAGACCTGATTCCGACCGGGAAATGTGACCTTATCATCTCATTGGAACCCATGGAATCATTACGGTATTTACCCTATCTCAGCCATGATGGTTGGCTTGTCACCAACGAAGCTCCATTTATCAACATACCCAACTATCCGTCAATGGAAGCGCTAAAAAGCGAATTAGACAAGCTTCCCCACAAAATTGTGCTAAATGTCAATGAGGTAGCCAAAGAAATCGGCTCACCACGCGTGGCCAATATAGTACTCTTAGGAGCTACAATTCCTTTCTTAGGCATAAGCTATCAAACAATTCAGGACAGCGTACGCGCCATTTTCCAACGAAAAGGCGAAGCCATTGTCGACATCAACTTGAAAGCGCTGCAAGCCGGAAAGGAAATTGCAGAAAAGTTAATGTAACTAACCTATAATAGACAGAACCATGAATAACAAATACTGGGAAGAAAACATTGAAACCATGCCAACCGAGCAGCTGCGAGCATTGCAGCTGCAACGGTTGAAAAAAACAATCCAAATAGCTTCGTATTCCCCTTACTACAAGAAAGTATTCAGCGAGCATGGAATAACATCTGACAGCATACAGAAACTGGAAGACATCCGGAAAATTCCATTCACCACAAAAGCCGACATGAGAGCTAACTATCCGTTCGGTTTGGTCTCTGGCAACATGTACGAAGACGGAGTGCGCATCCACTCCTCAAGTGGAACAACTGGAACACCAACCGTAATTGTCCACTCTCAACATGATTTGGACTCATGGGCCAATTTGGTTGCCCGCTGCCTATACATGGTAGGTATACGCAAAACTGATGTTTTTCAAAACAGCTCAGGCTATGGCATGTTCACTGGTGGTTTAGGCTTCCAATATGGAGCGGAACGATTAGGTGCACTGACCGTTCCTGCGGCAGCTGGCAATAGCAAGCGCCAAATAAAATTCATAATGGACTTCAAAACCACAGCCCTGCATGCCATCCCCAGTTATGCCATACGTTTGGCCGAAGTCTTTCAAGAAGAAGGCATAGACCCTGCAACTACCAGTCTTAAAACATTGGTTATCGGTGCAGAACCGCACACTGACGAACAAAGAAAGAAAATAGAACGCCTACTGGGAGTCAAAGCCTACAACAGTTTTGGCATGACGGAAATGAACGGTCCCGGAGTAGCTTTCGAGTGTACGGAACAGAATGGCATGCACTTCTGGGAAGATTGTTATCTGGTTGAAATCATTAACCCAGAAACCGGTGAACCTGTGCCTGACGGAGAAATCGGAGAACTGGTAATCACTACATTAGACCGAGAAATGATGCCACTGATACGATACCGCACGCGCGATCTCACTAGAATCTTACCAGGTAAATGTCCATGCGGCCGCACACACTTACGTATTGACAGAATCAAAGGACGAAGCGATGATATGTTTATCATCAAAGGTGTCAACATCTTCCCGATGCAAATTGAAAAAATATTGGTACAGTTCCCTCAATTAGGCAGTAATTACCTCATCACACTCGACACCATCAACAACCAAGATGAAATGATTGTAGAAGTAGAGTTAAGTGACCTGTCTACAGACAACTACATTGAACTGGAAAAAATACGTAAAGAAATTACTCGTCAACTAAAAGACGAAATACTGGTAACTCCCAAAGTAAAACTCGTGAAGAAAGGCTCTCTACCACAGAGTGAAGGAAAAGCCGTAAGAGTCATTGATTTACGCAAAAACAGATAAAGACACTACTATTCAAAAGCTGAATTATTATTACTCTATTTTTATAGCAGGGAAGGCATTTTCCATAAATGTCTTCTCTGCTTTTTATTTACTCCGTAAATACTTAATAGAGAGAAGGACAAGCAATACCAAGGTCCACAAATAATCGATTCTGAATTCAAGCCATTAAATCTCCTCCACAATCCATAATATCACTAAAATTCGTACTTCCTAACTTACCAAACCAGCAAGAGAACAATTATCCGACATTAGATTGGCTATAATTCACTTTCATTCAAATATTTAGATTCAATTTATTATATAAAAGGAAGTGTAGTCTCATCGATGCCCCAAAAGGAATCTCAACTTACTTACTAACTAAAAACAAATTCAATCTAAATAGCTTAATGGTTTTTTCACCCCTTTTCTTGCTTCTTTCATATAAAGTCATTATCTTTGTTTTAGAAAAAAATAGCCGCATTGATTGGATCGGGAAACTCATCAATTATAATGAAATACCGAGACAAGCTTCGCTTCTCAATGGCGGGCCACGCCCTTCGGGGTAACCTTGAGTCGGTGGATTACAAAGAGGAGGAGCTCTCAAAACCTGTCAATCGGAGTTTCATCACATCATCGGTGCGGCTTCCTATAAAAGGGACAATCTCATTTTAAATTGAGGTTGTCCCTTTCTTTTTAAAATAAAAATAGCTCTCAAAAGAGAGTATTTAAAGGCTCAGCAGGAATATAATGGGAGATTTATAAGAGTAACAAAAATCCAAGTAGTCTAGAAAACTGATGAGCATAACCTAATCTCAATCACTTGATAACAATGGACTACTAACATGAAAGCAGTTAACTGCTAAGACGAAAGTAGTGGACTACTAACAAACAGGGAGTCCACTACCATCATTTACACTTACGGCTGCATCGGCTTACGAATACGACAGCGTTAACCAACGAATACAGCTGTGTAAGCCTACGCAGCCGTATCTGTTTCTGTAAAGTCCCTGTTTAGCTCACCAATGTACATAGTTAGGATTCTAAAATCCCTGTTTGTAGTGCTGAAAAAGGAAAAGAAAACGCATGAATAAAAGCCAACTACACCAACCATCGTACGAAATATTCTATTTACCATTTGAAATTTCACACCTTCACGATAAAATACAATATACTATCATACAGATAAATACGGTGAAAGATGCACTCTAATCAAGATTCACGCTATACATACACAAAAACTATCTCAGCAAGAAGAAAATGAACTTAGCAAAAATTGAATATTGCATCTCAATAATATGTTTCACTGTATCTAGATGAACCACAACAAGATGCAATCATCTAAACGTCATATAGACAAAGAATATACGACACAGTACACCTCTGCAAAAATAAAACTGTAACAGAGCAAATATTTAATTACATAGCTCATTATTTCACCATAAATCACTTATTTCCAACGTCTAATGGTGAAACTTCACCAAAACGTTTATTCCATCTTTTAGTGAAACCTTCTTACTTTCATCTCTCCTCCCAAAAGCTCTCCTTCCCCCACCCAAAAAAGCTTCTAGATTTTACACATGTAGACTTCCGCATAGAGCATCCTCATAAATTTATCAAGTTATGCTCCAAAAGATTCAACACTAAATCCCGACACAAAATAAAAATGGGCATTCCCTTTATGTCAGAGAACACCCATTCATCAATAAATATCAGCTATTATATTTATGCTGCTTTAGCTTTAGCAACAATCGCCTTGAATGCTTCGGGGTGATTCATTGCTAAATCGGCCAATACCTTACGATTGATTTCAATGCCAGCTTTGTGCAAAGCACCCATCAATTTCGAATAAGACAAACCTTCCATACGAGCTGCAGCATTGATACGTTGAATCCACAATGCACGGAAGTTTCTCTTTTTGGCCTTACGGTCACGGAACGCATAAGTCAGACCTTTCTCCCAAGTATTCTTAGCAACGGTCCATACGTTCTTTCTTGCACCAAAGTAACCTCTGGTTAACTTCAAAATTTTCTTTCTTCTTGCTCTAGAAGCAACATGATTTACTGATCTTGGCATAGTTTTAATTGATTGTGAATGTTAGCGCCATTTATTACCATGGACTTAAAGCTAATGCATTCGGTTAATAACATTAATAATTTCTTTGCAACGCTTAGAAGTTACTTCATTGCTAAAAGTGACTTAACCTGACTTACATTTGTTGTATCAACAAGTGTAGAATAACACAGGTTTCTTTTTTGCTTTTTAGTCTTCTTAGTCAAGATATGACTATGAAAAGCGTGCTTTCTTTTGATTTTACCTGTTCCGGTAAGAGTGAATCTTTTTTTAGCACCGGAGTTAGTCTTGATCTTTGGCATCTTACTTATTTATTTTAATTATTAAATTATATGATAACGCACTATACCGGCGTTATTCATTTATCAGTTTTCAATCTTCATTAGCATTCTTTTCAACAGGCTTTGCAGCAGCTGCTTCAACAGGTTTGCTAACATTTTTCTTCGCAGATACGCCCTTCTTCGGAGATAATTGAATCGTCATTCGTTTCCCTTCAAGAATCGGCATCTGGTCAACCTTTGCATAATCTTCCAAATCGTTTGCAAAACGAAGCAGCAATACTTCACCTTGCTCCTTAAACAGAATCGAACGTCCTTTAAAGAACACGTATGCCTTCACCTTATCACCATCTTCCAAAAATCCCTTAGCATGCTTCAACTTAAAGTTATAATCGTGATCATCTGTTTGGGGACCAAAACGGATTTCTTTCACATTAACTTTAACTTGCTTGGCCTTTTGTTCCTTTTGACGTTTCTTTAGTTGATAAAGGAATTTAGAGTAATCGATAATACGACAAACAGGGGGTTGTGCATTTGGTGAAATCTCAACCAAGTCTGCCTCATGTTCCTCAGCCAATTTTAAAGCTTGAGCTATCGGATACACTTTGTTTTCGACTTCATCGCCCACTATACGGACTTCTTTGGCACGGATTTGTTCATTAATCCGATGTTGCCCTTTTAAGCTGTCATTCTTCATTAAATAACGTTTACTTCCTATTTGTTTTTTATTTGTTACTACTAAATTGGCCGCAAATTTACCACTTATTTATCATATTCTGAACTTCTTCGCTGATTTTTTTAGCGAATTCTTCAACTTTCATGATTCCGTTGTCACCTTCACCTTGCTTACGTACAGAAATCTCACCATTTTCAGCTTCCTTCTCGCCAACAATCAGCATATAAGGAATACGTTTCATTTCATTGTCACGAATCTTCCTTCCTATCTTCTCGTTGCGTTCGTCAACCAAAGCACGAATATCATACTTCTTTAATGCAAGTCTAACTTCATTGGCATAATCGTTAAACTTCTCACTAATTGGCAAAATAGCTACTTGGTCTGGAGTTAACCACAAGGGGAACTTACCAGCAGTGTGCTCAATCAATACGGCGACAAAACGTTCCATTGAACCAAAAGGTGCACGGTGAATCATAACCGGACGATGTTTCTGATTATCGGCACCTGTATACTCTAATTGGAAACGTTCTGGCAAGTTATAATCGACCTGAATGGTACCCAATTGCCAACGACGACCAATAGCATCTTTAACCATGAAGTCCAGTTTAGGACCATAGAAAGCGGCTTCACCGTATTCTACTCTTGCTTTCAAGCCCTTTTCTTCACAAGCCTCAATAATAGCTTGCTCAGCTTTCTCCCAATTCTCATCGCTTCCAATATATTTATCACGATTTTCCTTATCGCGCAAAGATATTTGAGCTTCAAAGTTTTCAAATTCCATAGACTTGAATACAATGGAAATGATATCCATTACACGCAAGAATTCATCTTTTACCTGATCAGGACGACAGAAGATATGCGCATCATCCTGCGTAAAGCTACGAACACGAGTCAATCCATGCAGCTCACCACTCTGTTCATAACGGCAAACTGTACCAAACTCTGCCAGACGCAAAGGAAGATCTTTATAAGAACGAGGTGAATTTTTGTAAATCATACAGTGATGAGGGCAATTCATCGGCTTCAAGAAATACTCCTCACCTTCTTCCGGCGTATGAATAGGCTGGAAAGAATCCTTGCCATACTTGGCATAATGGCCTGAAGTAATATACAAAAGCTTATTTCCGATAGGCGGACACATGACTTCCTGATAATCATAACGAGCCTGGATGCGACGCAAGAAATCCTGCAAACGAATACGCAATGCAGTACCTTTGGGCAACCACATGGGTAATCCTTTGCCGACTGTGTCAGAGAACATGAACAAATCCATCTCTTTACCAATCTTACGATGGTCACGTTTCTTGGCTTCCTCCAACATGGCCAAGTATTCATCCAGCATTTTCTTCTTAGGGAAGGTTATACCATAGATACGTGTCATCATCTTACGGTCTTCATGACCGCGCCAATATGCACCTGCTACAGAAGTCAACTTAATAGCTTTAATGGGTTCGGTAGACATCAAGTGAGGACCACGGCACAAATCAGTAAATGAGCCTTGGGTATAAGTAGTGATATGACCATCTTCCAATTCAGAAATAAGTTCACACTTGTAAGTCTCTCCACGTTCACCAAAAGCTTTCAAAGCATCGGCTTTAGCTATGTCACAACGAACTACAGATTCCTTACGAGCTGCCAACTCTGCCATTTTGGCTTCAATAGCAGGCAAATCAGATTCACGAATAGGCGTCTCACCCGGATCAACATCATAGTAAAAACCATTCTCTATAGCCGGACCTATACCAAATTGAATACCTGGATATAATTCCTGAAGCGCTTCTGCCAATAAATGGGCACTGGTATGCCAAAAGGCATGTTTACCCTGTTCATCTTCCCATTTATAAAGGACAAAATTGGCATCCTCATTTATAGGACGTCCCAAATCATAAATTTCATCATTTACTCCACATACCAGCACTTCATGTGCTAAACGTGAACTGATACTTTCTGCAATTTGCAGTCCTGTTACTCCTTCGTTATATTCACGAACAGAGCCGTCTGGAAAAGTTATCTTTATCATAATATTATATAAGTTTCTTTTTTCAAAACGCAAAAATAACTATTTCTTTTTGATATTCTACCTTTTAGCAAAAAAATGTTATTCAGCTCTAACCATAAAACGCTTGATGACATTATAAGCTGAAACTATACCTAATTCTCCCGCTTTACTCAAGTCCGCAATGCCTTGCTTATTATTACCTAAGAAGATATGTGTCAACCCTCTATTATAATAAGCTTCAGCAAAATCTGCGTTTAAACTGATGGCTTTATCATAGTCAACCAATGCAGCCCGATAATCTTTAAGCATAGACAACACATTGCCTCTATTATAATAACCGTATACGAAGTCTGGTGCCAACTCTACAACTCTATCTAAATCCTTTCGAACAATTTCATAGTCAAGAGCAGTAACTTCATGTACTTTAGAATCAGCCAAATCAGCATCGCTTGCCGCTTCAGCCTTTCGATATTCCAGCTGTTTATACCTAACCAAAGCCCTCATAAAATAAGACGGAAAGAACTTATCGTCCAGTAATATGCTCTGTGTAAAATCTTCTATTGAGCTATCAAAATCCTGTACCAAATAGAAGTCAAGCCCACGCAAGAAGCGAACTTTAGCATCCTGCGCATTATTGACAATATCAGAGGTATGAGAATCAATGAGTGCAAAATGGAAGCGCACCTGCTCTTCTGTCAAAGGAGCCTCCATATTCGTAATCTTCAATGGACGAGGACAAAGTTTAGAATGATTCAATTCCTCAATATATTTGTAGAAATGAACAGCCCGCTTCACCTCGCTGTCTTTCTCATAATAAGTCAATGCAAACATTGGTTCAAGCTTAACAACCACATTTTTGTTCTGCACACGACCACGATAATCACTGGTATAACGTCGTTCCATTTCTGAATCATCGGCAATCACTATTTTCCGATAATTCTCCATATTCTTATCCGATTTCTTACGTGTTTTACTATCAGAGTCATCAGATGAATTATCTGCAATATCATTATCCGATGAATTTGCAGCAGTACCAGAGGCTACAGACTTATTCCGTTTATCAAGCTGCATTTTCATCAAAATAAACTCATCCTGTTCAGCCCCCTTCCTGTCACCTATCTTTTTCCGTGCTTCTGCACGATGATAATAACCTGCTACAAAATTGGGATATTCATCTATCACTTTGGAATAATCACTGATTGCTCCACGATAATCACCAGTCTGCGCACGCAGTAATCCCCGATTAAATGTAGCCATCATATTATCCGGCTCCATCTGCAATACAAAATCAAAATCCTCAATAGCGCGATTATCATCACCAACTTGAGCACGCAATAAGCCGCGATTATAATGCCCCAGAAAGTTATTAGGGTCAATGTCGAGTGCCAAATCATAATCACTCATTGCTCCTCTCAAATTATTTTGATGGAAACGAGCTAAAGCGCGGTTAATGTAATTGCCCGCATTCCTGGCACTTAAATGAATGGCCTGATCCAAATCATTCTCTGCATCCTTATACTTGCCTTGTTGAATGCGTATTATACCTCTGGCAGCCCATCCATCCGGATCATAGCGATCAAGTTCTATTGCATGTTCAAAATCGACTAACGCTTGTACCGTATCTTTCTGCCTTAAAGAAACCTCACCTCGCATTAGATAAGCACTAGTATATCGGGGAGCAATAACCAACAACTTTCCTAAATCCTCTTTGGCAGCTTCAAAGTCTTCCTTTTGCATATGGCATAAAGACAAGTTATGCCACAAGACAACATTCTCCGGATCATATTTCAAAGCTGTTCGATAATCATCTATCGCACCATCAAAATTATTCTGTCGTATGCGAGCAAGACCGCGAATCTGATAAGCACCTACAACAAAAGGATTTTTCTGAATAGCAATACTGCAATCAGCTTCCGCCCCCTGATAATCATCAAGATTAATCTTGGCAAGCCCTCTAAAGAAATAGGGCTCATATAAATAAGGTTTTGCGTTGATTACCTGATTAAAATATTGAATAGACAATACATAATCCTCAAAATACAAAGCATTACGAGCAATAGTCATTACCCGCTCTGTATTGATTTGAGCAAACAACAAAACTGGGTAAAGCAATATAACTGATAAAAAATATCTAATCATCTTGTTCTGTAAAAGGATATAAACGAAACAAATGTAACGTTTTTAGTTCAGTTGACTAATCACGAGAAAGTACTTTTTATATTCTTTGATAGAAGTTGACAAGGTTTCAGAGAACAAGAAAAGATATAGACTTTCAATACATAAACATCAACCCATCATTCAAACCTATCGTCTAGACAACAGAATATCATTTCACAGTTTTCACACGGTATGTACAATGTGCCTTCCCCTTTAACATGGCATTCAACTTACCCTTAATCATCTGCTTACGCAAGGGAGACAAATGGTCGATAAACATCTTACCCTCCAAATGATCAAACTCATGCTGCATAACACGAGCTAAATAGCCTTCGACAACTTCATCATGTTCAACCAAATTTTCATCCAAATACTTAACACGAATTTTATTGGAACGTTTTACAGACTCATGGATACCCGGCAAACTCAAACAACCTTCTTCCATAGAAACCAAGTCGTCTGAAGTTTCTAATATATGAGCATTAATATAAACCTTACGAAAGCCCTTGAACTCAGGATAATCTTCTGAAAGGACATCCAAATCAACCGTAACGACTCGTATAGGCAGACCTATTTGTGGAGCAGCAAGTCCAACACCATCGGCATTATCCATTGTTTCAAACATATTATCAATCAATTCCTTCAGATTAGGATAATCAGGATTTATATCCTCAGCCACCTTACGCAAAACAGGTTGACCATATACATAAATAGGTAAAATCATAATCGCAAATTTTATTTATATAATTATAACTTAGAAAAACGTCTGCTTTCCAAATAAGACTGCAAAATTATGGTAGCACTAATTTCATCAACAAGACCTTTATTTTGTCTGTCTTTCTTTTTAAGTCCAGCATCAATCATAGTACGGTGAGCCAATACAGAAGTAAAACGTTCATCAACAAACTCAACTGGAATATCAGGTAGTCTCTTCTTCAAAGAACGCACGAAAGGCTCAATATTCTTCATATTGTCAGACAGTTCATTATTCATCTGTTTCGGTAAACCAACAATAATTTTATCCACACGTTCATTGCTGACATAAGACAAAACAAAATCCAACAACGTATGAGTAGGAACAGTGGTCAATCCATTTGCAATCAACTGAAGAATATCACTAACAGCAATACCTGACCTTTTTTTCCCATAATCAATAGCTAAAATTCTTCCCATAATCGGCTACAAAAATACGACTTAATTTGAATCCCTGCAAAATAAAAAGAGAGGGATGCAACTAAAGTTACATCCCTCTCCTATCTTAAGTGTTATATTCTTATCACTGCCGTGGCTGTGAAGAATAGTTTATCTTCAAAGCATATGCTTTACGCAAAGCTTCCTTTATATCTGTAACAATACCCATCTTGGTATCCTTATCAACCTTCAAAGAAACAGTCATTTGAGGTTGATCTTCCTCCTTCATGCTGGCACGTTCACCATTGATATAATCGAAAATCTCTGCAACTTCAGCAAAGCTATCGTTCAACTGGATACGGCTTTCATTACCCAACTTCTTACGAAAATCAGCTGTCGGTTTACCTACATAGATAAACGTCACTAATGATTTCTTCTCCAGTTTTTCAAGCTCTGTAGCCTGCGGAACCTTAAACTCAACCTTTAATGTTACCTCACGCATAGTTGTTACAATCATAAAGAAGAACAACAAGGTGAAGATAAGGTCAGGCAGAGAAGAAGTGTTCAACGCCGGCATTCCACGTTTACCAGTCTTATTAAATTTTCCCATTACTTCTTTTCTCCGTACTTTTTAGGTTCTGCCTCAGAGATCTTCTGAGGATAAATATCACGAATTGCTTTTTGTTGGTCTTCGTCCAAAGCAGCATAGTCCTTTCCCCACTTCTCCTGAGCCAATTCATCTCTCAACTCATTGTAAGCAGCTACCAGCTCATTCTGAACAGCTAAGTATGCTTTATAGGAAGAACCACGGTCACAACGCAAAGAAACCACATGCTTTTCCGTAATCTGCATAGTCCCGAAGAAAGGAATGTCTTTCGCATGCTTTTCCGGTTTAGACTCATCATTATACGGATTGGCAATGAATTCTTTTGCCTTATCTCTCAACTGATCTACACTAACATATTCTCCGCTACACATCAACTGGTCGTTCATGTTCAGGAAGACTGTCATTACGTTACGCTCCTTAACCTTATCCGAATCATCCTTCTTTTGGTCTTGTTCGGGTGGTGGCGGCAAACGTCTTGCCAAACCACGGTCCGTATCCATAGAAGTCGTAATCAAGAAGAAGATTAACAACAGGAAAGCGATATCCGCTGTAGAACTTGAGTTTATATCAGGAACTTTTCTTTTTCCTTTTGCCATTGTAATTACTCCATTAGATTGAGTTTCCTCAATCGATTATGATAATTTCTTTTTAACACTACTGAAAAGCATCGCAAGAACAGTTGCCCCCAGTAAGAAATAAATAGTATACAGGAACATGTCAGTTAACTTCAGCCAGAACGGAACATTTTCAGTTCCACTATAACCCGGAATAACCATCGGTTCACCATTACCCATAGACCAAGCAATGATCATTACAATAACTAGTAAAATAACACCAACCAATGATTTCAAAGCTTTCACAGGGTTATCTTTCAATGCGCTACCAAATTGTAGGATAAACGCAGCTACCATCGCAACAACAGCCAAAGCAAACAAACCATACATTAAGTACAACAGACTTTCTGTCTGGGCAGGCTGCCACATTTCGGGATCAACACCCGGCAGTACTGCATCGCCCTGAGCATCTCCACCGAAGTAGAATATGCCCAATACTACTAAAATAGCAGCGAACAAAACATACAGTACGTAATATGATACTCTATATGATAATTTAGCCATTTCTCTTATTTTTTGTATTTCAAGTTATATTTGATAACCATATCCAACAGAGTGATAGAAGAATCTTCCATTTCGCTGGTCAAAGCTTCGATCTTAGACAGGATATAGTTGTAGAATACCTGCAGAATCAAAGCAACGATCAAACCGAAGATAGTTGTAATCAAGGCAACTTTCATACCACCTGCTACAACCGTCGGAGAGATATCACCTACTTGTTGGATCTTATCAAATGCCTGCACCATACCGATTACAGTACCCAAGAATCCCAAAGACGGAGCCATTGCGATGAACAGCGTAATCCAAGAGCAACCTTTTTCCAAGTAACCAGCTTGTACACCACCGTAAGATACTACAGACTTCTCAACTACGTCAAGACCTTGATCGATTCTCAATAAGCCTTGGTAATAAATAGAAGCGATAGGACCTCTTGTACTACGTGCGATGTCTTTAGCAGCTTCTACGTCGCCTTTTTCCAAAGCAGCTTCAATAGCAGCCAAGAACTTCTTTGTGTTGATTTCAGCTAAGCTCAAATAAATGATACGTTCAATACAGAATGCAAGACCGATAACCAAAGCAATAGCAACCAAACTCATGAAAGATGCAGTACCTTCAATAAACTTAGTTTTAATTTCCTTGTGAATACCACCTTCTTCTGCTTCTACAGTAGCATCACCGGCAGGAGCCGCCTGAGCTGCAGGAGCAGCTTGTTCTGTTTGTTCCGCTGCAGGAGCATCTTGAGCCTGAGCAAGTTGAGTTGAGCCAAATGTTAAGACTCCCATCACAGCAACAATTGCAAATAACTTTTTCATTGTGTGTCTAATTTTTAAGATTAATTAATTAATTTATTTATTATAATTTGTTGTTTTATCTCCATTTTATCACACTGCGGAGAGACGGGGATTCGAACCCCGGATACCCTTTAGGGGTATACACGCTTTCCAGGCGTGCCTCTTCAACCACTCGAGCATCTCTCCTTTATTATAGACCTCCTCCAAAACAGCTGCTATTACTATAAAAATATAACCCTGCAGTGTTTTCAGCTACAAATGTATTCTTTTTTTCGTTCTTCCGCAGCATTCTTTTCGTTTTATCTCGCATAAAATCTCAAAATTAATAAACTTTAAAATCTTTGAGAGCTTATTTGAGCATTCCAAACACTTTTAAAGCACTTTCCGAGGTTATTTTGGCTACTTCTTCTGGAGTTTTCCCATAAATTTCTGCAACCTTTAACAAAACATACTTCACATTGGCACTTTCATTGCGACGCCCCCTGCATGGAACCGGAGCCAAATATGGCGAGTCTGTCTCCAAAACTATTTTCTCCAATGGTATCACTTTCAAAACATCAGGAATAGTACTTTTCTTAAATGTAACAATCCCATTTATTCCTAATAAAAAATCAAAATGCTCCATCAGATACATAGCTTCAGCCGCTGTTCCTGTAAAGCTATGAAAAATCCCCCTCAATGAAGAGCCGGAGAATTCTCTCAAGACTTCACATATAGAATCAAAGGCATCCCTGCAATGTATCACTACAGGCAAATTAAAATCCAAAGCCCACTCCAGCTGTTTGGAAAGAACAGCCACCTGTTCTTTCTCATAGGTCTTATCCCAATAAAGATCCATCCCCACTTCACCTATCGCCACATACTTTTTATCTGACTTTAGCTCTTTCAATACCACGTCAAGTTCACTATGATAGTTTTCATTTACTGAAGTAGGATGCAAACCAATCATTGGAAAGCAATAATTTTCATACCTTGAACATACCCCCAACAAGGATTCGATAGTAGTACTATCTATATTGGGCATAAATATATGGCTAACACCTGCGATCTGAGCACGCTCAATTACCGCCTCCAAATCTTCAGCAAATTCTTCCAGAAACAAATGTGAATGAGTATCTATCAACATCACCTACAACAATACAACTAAATTTTCGATTACAACAACTACTCAGATAAAACCTAAGCTTCTCTTCTTACAAGTTTTGCAATAATCTGCCTCAATCCTTTCTTTCTATCATCCTCCACACTAATCTTAGAAAGATATTCCATAGCCTTTGCGCTATAAGATTCAACCAAATCCTCACAAAGCCTACGCACACCTATTTCATTATATAGCTGAGTGACCGCAAAAATCTTTTCATTGGCAACAAACGAAGAGCGAGCAATCCACGATTCCAAAGAAGCCTTTTGTTCCACATTGGCATATTCCAATGCTTTAATCAACAGGAAAGTCTTCTTATTACATATAATATCTCCACCTATCTTCTTACCAAACACATCAGGATTACCATATACATCCAGTAAATCGTCTTTAAGCTGAAATGCCAACCCCATATTTATACCGAACTTATACAGATTATCTGCATCGCTCGATGAAGCTCCACCAAGCAAAGCTCCTATCTTAAGGCTCGCAGCCAACAGCACAGCTGTTTTCAGGCGTATCATTTCCAGATATTCCTGTTCTGATACATTCATCCGAGTCTCAAAATTCATATCCATCTGTTGACCTTCACAAATTTCCAAAGCCGTTTCACTAAAAAGTTCCATCACCTCCTTCAACAAGCGAACGTCACATTGCGCCATCAACTGATAAGCCAAAACGAGCATCGCATCTCCTGAAAGAATAGCTGTATTCTCATTCCATTTCTTATGAACCGTCTGTTCACCTCTCCGAAAATCGGCGCAATCCATCAAATCATCATGCAGCAGAGTATAATTGTGATACATTTCAATACCCGCAGCAGGCGCATAAACCTCCGAAACATTCTCCTTATATAAATTATACGCCATCATCATTAAGACCGGACGCAAACGTTTCCCTCCAATAGACAATACATAAGAAATAGGCTCATAAAGTTCTTCCGGAGAACGAGAAAAACCAAGATTACGGATATAAACATTTATTTGCTCAAGCAATTCGGCAGATGTAAACATAAGAATAAAGGGATTTAGAAACAATAGAATACAAAGAAGGCTGCCAAAGGCAGCCCTCTATTTTTATAATAAGCAGATGATATTACTGCAATCTAAACATCACAGGTACTGTATATTTTACACGTACAGGTTTACCGCGCTGCATACCCGGTTTCCATTTCGGCATCGAGTTAATCACACGAAGTGCCTCTTTATCCAGATACGGGTCAACACCTCTCAGAACCTTAGCATCTACGATACTACCGTCCTTGTTTACCACGAACTGTACTGTAACACGACCTTGAGTACCATTTTCCTGAGCGATGGTAGGATATTTAATATTCTTGCTCAAGAACTGCATCAGACCTGCCATACCACCATTAGGGAATTCAGGCATCTGCTCTACAACCTCAAAGATTGTCTGTTCTTCAGGGTCTTCTTCTTCCTCTACAGTAGGAGCAACGTACTTGATTTCCATTGCCTGTCCTGTTTCCTCAGTTGAAGCAATTTCAGTTTCTTCCACCTCTGTATCATCATCCACAATTGTCAAAGTCTCGGCAATTGACGGAGCCTCTTGGGGAGGAGGAGGCAACTGTTCAGGTTGTTCGGTAATAGGAATTTCAATTTCCTCTTCAAATACAAGGTCGGTAACTGCCTGACTCGTATCAATCTTAACATCGCGCTCCGTCCATTCGAATGCGATAAACATGAATGCGAGAACAATCACATAACCGACAAGCAGCCAAGTAGATTTCTTATTCTCCAAGTCTGCCTTAGGCGTTTTTTTAACTTCCATAATCTATTATATAATTTTAGTGTTTCTCATTTGGGGCAAATATAATACATTTTCAAGTAACGCACTTGTTCCAACTGTTTTTTTTATACAATCGTCCAAGCATTTTTATTTTTTTAATCCTTCAAAAGCTGCCCACTGCTTTTGTGCTACAAAAGTAACGAGATATTTTAAAAATACCGTATCTTTGGCAAGAAATTTAGATAAAATATTGAAAAAGTCTTTTTTTATAGGATTATTTGTCGTCGTATGGACCTACTTACCTGCGCAAAACGACTTCTCGGCATTCCAATTCATCAATTTGCCGACATCCTCGCACGCAGCTGCATTAGGAGGAGAAAACATCTCTGTCATTGAAGACGACCTGACCCTAGCCATCCATAACCCGGCTTTATTATCCTGCGTGGCCAACAATACTCTTAGTTTATATTATATGTATTACATGTCGGGAGTAAACATGACCGGAGCCGCTTTTGCCCGAACTATCGGAGAACGCTCCACATGGGCTGCCACAGCACAATACATAGACTATGGCAATATAACGGAAACTACAGAAGAGAACATCAGCACAGGGACATTTTCGGCCAAAGACATCGCCTTAAGCGGTATCTACACTTACGACCTTAGCGACTTTTGGAGTGGCGGAGTGAAAGCGAACCTCATTTACTCACATTATGCCAACTATACCTCTTTCGCCATAGGTGTGGATTTAGGATTGAATTACTACCGACATGAGTCTGGCTTTTCCGCATCAGTGGTAGCCCGCAACTTAGGCGGCCAGCTAAAATCCTTTGATGAACGCAATGAAAAGCTACCAGTCAATCTTCAAATCGGTTTCAGTAAAACCCTGTCGCACGCTCCTTTCCGCTTTTCACTCACCATGCACGACTTGACCCACTGGAGCAATATGGACATGCAAACTGATAAATGGACTAAAAAATTACTGAACCATATAGCCATAGGCATTGATTTCATCCCATCCAACAATTTCTATATTGCTGCTGGATATAACTTCCGACGGGGAAATGAAATGAAAATTGCAGGATCCAGCCATTGGGCTGGCTTCACAGCCGGCACCGGTGTACGAATCAAACGGTTAAAAGTTGGAGCTACATACGCCAAATACCACGTCAGTGCTTCTTCTCTCTTGTTCAACCTTTCTTATGTTTTATAAATAAGACATGCTTTTTCTGTCACAACATTAATAATAAATATAAGGTATGAAAAAAATAACAATTGCAATCGATGGCTTTTCCTCTTGCGGGAAAAGTACCATGGCCAAAGACTTGGCACGCGAAATAGGATATATCTATATAGATAGTGGTGCTATGTATAGAGCTGTAACACTGTATAGCCTACAGCACAACTTAATACAGGGTGAAACAATTGATACCGACGGACTCAAGAACCAGCTTAAAGACATACATATCAGCTTCAAGCTGAATCCCGAGACCGGCAGACCTGACACCTACCTAAACGGTGTAAATGTAGAGGCCGACATACGTACCATGGCCGTTTCGTCGAAAGTGAGCTTAATTGCAGCACTGGATTTTGTCCGCCAGGCCATGGTAATGCAACAACAGGAAATGGGGAAAGCAAAAGGTATCGTCATGGATGGACGAGATATTGGTACCACTGTATTTCCTGACGCTGAACTCAAAATCTTCGTAACTGCTTCTCCTGAAATCAGAGCACAACGCCGCTATGACGAACTGAAAGGAAAAGGACAAGAAGCTAACTTCGATGACATTCTGGAGAATGTGAAACAACGTGACTACATAGACCAACACAGAGAGGTCAGCCCGCTACGCAAAGCCGACGAAGCCCTCTTATTGGACAACAGCCACATGACCATAGCCGAGCAAAAACAATGGCTAACCGAACAGTTCAACAAGACAACCGCAGAAAAAGCATGAAGCAAACCACCATTGAAACAGACAAGGATTCAGGCTTCTGCTTCGGAGTAGTTACCGCCATACACAAGGCTGAGGAGGAGCTGAGCAAAGGAAGTACCCTCTACTGCTTGGGTGACATAGTGCACAACAGCCGCGAAGTGGAACGCCTGAAGGAAATGGGACTCATCACCATAGACCATCAGGAATTTGCCAACCTGCACAACGTCAAAGTATTGCTTCGAGCCCATGGTGAACCACCTGAGACCTATGACATAGCCCGAAAAAACAACATAGAAATTATTGATGCCACATGTCCTGTGGTACTTCGTCTCCAAAAGAGGATAAAACAAGAGTACATGCAAGAAAAGGCAGACGACAAGCAAATCGTCATCTATGGCAAGAACGGACATGCCGAGGTTTTGGGACTCGTAGGGCAAACTCAAGGGAAAGCCATTGTCATAGAAAAGCTGGAAGAAGTGTCGCGGCTGGATTTCAACAAAGACATCCGACTGTATTCGCAGACTACCAAATCGCTGGACGAGTTCAAAGAAATCATTGCCTATATCAAAGAACATATATCGCCCAACGTCACTTTCCAATATTACGACACTATTTGCCGCCAAGTAGCCAACCGCATTCCCAACATCCGACGTTTTGCAGCTGCTCATGACCTGGTGTTTTTTGTCAGTGGAAAGAAGAGTTCCAACGGGAAGATGTTGTTCAACGAATGCTTGAAAGTCAACCCTAACTCGCATCTCATAGAGAATGCCAACGAAATAAACGAAGACTTGCTGGCCGGAGCCACTTCCATCGGAATCTGTGGTGCTACTTCAACCCCAAAATGGCTGATGGAAGAAACTGAACAACATATCTGCCAAATATTACAATCCCCAAAAGATAAAGAATAAAAGGGAATCATTCGTACTTGGCAAGAATGTAAGAAAAGAACAAAGGGCCTATAAGGCGCCCTTGGATGGTAATGGATTACTATTAAACAAACAGCGAAGTGTCATCAACAAGCATTAACTGCCAAGAAATAAGAGCTGAACTCCTCTACCAGATGGATTAAAGCATACCTTTTTCCACCAACAATACCACGCAGAACAAAACAAACAGGGTCGACCTATTCAATATAGATAGATCGACCCTGTATATATGTTTCACTATATTCCGTCAAATGGCAAACTCTACAAAATCTACTTCATTGATTATGCAAAGAGCAATATTTGCCGGCTGAAAACTGCTGATTTAAATGGAAAGTTCTCTCAGAACATTGACCAGCTCTTTCTTGATAGGCTTGTCATTCTTGATAGCCTTTGTAAACGGCACATAGACAATCTCGTCATGTTCAATGCCAATCATGACATTGCGCTGTCCTTCCATAATGGCATCAATGGCAGCAGCTCCCAAACGGCTGGCCAAAATACGGTCGTGAGCCGTAGGACTACCTCCACGCTGCAAGTGACCTAAAATAGTCACACGTACATCGTATTGCGGATATTCGTTCTTCACACGCTCGGCATAGTGCATGGCACCACCTGTCAGTTCACTTTCAGCCACCAACACTATACTACTGTTCTTCGATTTTCTGAATCCATTCTTGATAAATTCTTCCAACTGGTCGACCTCAGTGCTGAATTCAGGAATAATAGCAGCTTCAGCTCCCGAAGCAATGGCACCGTTCAAAGCCAAGAAACCGGCATCACGTCCCATTACCTCTACAAAGAACAAACGTTCGTGAGATGTTGCCGTATCACGAATCTTGTCGACTGCGTCCAAAATGGTATTTAAAGCTGTATCATAACCGATGGTAGTATCCGTACCATACAAGTCATTATCTATCGTACCCGGCAAGCCAATGCAAGGCACATCGAATTCCTGTGCAAATATACGAGCACCAGTCAACGAACCATCGCCACCAATAATCACCAAAGCGTCAATGCCTTCTTTCTTCATATTATCATAGGCCTGCTGACGTCCTTCGGGTGTTGTAAACTCCTTACAACGTGCTGTTTTCAGGATGGTTCCTCCCAACTGAATAATATTGCTCACATTCTGGCTCTTAAACTCCTTTATTTCGCCAGTAACCAAGCCTTTATATCCTCTGTAAATGCCTTTCACACTGAGGCCATTGTAAATGGCCGCACGCGTAACGGCACGAATAGCAGCATTCATTCCCGGAGCATCGCCTCCTGATGTCAATATGCCAATACACTTTACTATTCCCATAACAAATCCGTTTATGTGTTAATAATAATTGCGACAAAGATAGTAAAAACCTATAGCTATGATTAATAATTTACGTTAATTTGCTTTTTAGAGTCTATACGTTTACAGCCATTTTCGCACCACCGCCTCAGTCTTGTTCCACAGCTCATCCATCTGAATATGATGGAGATACTTGTCCGTTAAACGCTTGGGATGACAACTGACATTCAATGTTCCGGTACGCTTGCCTCCTTCTTCATCCAGCAACAGGCTGATGGCTGTCGCAGCTCCTTGCTTGGGCGACCGAATGAAAGGCCGGAAAAGAATATCGGTCAAGGGATCGAACCACATGTGCATCGTTATGATGTCTGTCGACACAATACCCGGATCTGCCGCATTGACAACAATCCCCTTATCTTTCAATCGCTTGGACAAGTCTATGGTAAACAAGGTCAAAGCCAACTTTGTATTGCTATAAATAGGTATGCGCCAAAAACAGCCTTTCTTACCCCGCAAAAAGAAATCGGGAAAATCCAGCCGCCCTATGGCGTAGGTGCACGACACCATGTTCACGATACGACTACCCTCGCCCATCAATGGCACCAGTTTACGTGTCAATAAATAAGGGCCTACATAATTGACACTGACCGTACGCTCCAGCCCGTCTTCAGTAACCTTTCGTGCTGTTTCCATGGTTCCGGCATTGTTCATAAGCAGGCCAATGCGTTCGCCACGCTGAAGAATGCGGTTGGCAAAATCAGCAACTGAAGCCAGCGATGCCAAATCTATCTTCTCCACCTCTATACTTGGATTACCGGTCTCCCTTACCAGCATCTGTTGTTTAGCACTAGCTCTTTGCATATCCAGACACGCCATTACTACCCGATATCCAGCCAGGGCTACCGCCCTGGTGATTTCAGTGCCCATGCCTCCGTCGGCTCCTGTAATAATTGCCAGTTTCTGTTCCATCATACTTTCCTTTCTATACGGTCTATCTCTTTTTTCAAGCACTGTGGCAACTCGCCTTCCGGCAAGCGCTGATGGCAGGCCATCTCTATGGAATACATCCGCGCTATGCAGTAATTACTATGCTTGCAAGAGCAACGTGCCTCTTCTTCCTGCCTCATGCGGTTGACAAAGCCCGGTTCGTTCAGCAAAGCTCGTCCCATCTGCACGGCCTCAAAGCCATGATTCAGCACCTCGTCTATCTTATTCCGGGCCACCAATCCGCCTACATACACCAATGGCATCTTGACGGCCTCCCTGAACTTCAGCGCATCGTCCAGGAAATAGGCTTCCTTAAAGGGGACAGTAGGTATCATCCACTTGCCCACCATCCGCACGCCGTATTTCAGCCACCAGCATGTCATGTAATGAGTCATGGAACGTATAGGCATCTCGCCCCTCATGACATACATGGGCGCCTTGCTGACAAAGCCACCGCTCAATACCAGGGCATGGGCTCCCGACTGCTCCAACCGACGGGCGACTTGCAAGGTCTCGTCCAGCTCCATACCTCCCTTGAAACCGTCGCGCATGTTCATCTTCACCAGCACGGCCATATCCGTACCCGCCGCCTTCATCACCTCCTCCATCACCATATCCATGAAGCGCATGCGATTTTCCAGCGAACCTCCAAACTCATCCTTGCGATGATTGGTTGACGGTGAAAGGAATTGACTAATGAGATAACCATGCCCGGCATGCACTTCTACGGCATCAAAGCCTGACTCACGCGCCAGATTGACAGCTTCTCCATAGGCACGGGCTAGTCCAAGAAGCTCATCGGCCCTCAAACCACGCACGAAAGTAGGGGAATAAAGATTGAAACCACTACTGGCACCCACAGGCAAACATCCGCAAATACTCTTGTGAGACATGTTGCCGCAATGTCCCAACTGAATGCTGGCCGCAGCACCTTCGGCATGGACGGCATCCGTCAGCCGGCGCAAGCCGGGAACAATCTCAGGGCGCATCCACAACTGACGGTCGAAAGACAAACCACTACGCGTCACGGCCGCATAGGCCACGGTAGTCATTCCCACACCACCAGCCGCAACCGAACGATGATAGTCAAGCAACATTTGCGACGGTTTGTTTCCGGGACACATACTTTCAAAAGCTGCCGACCGGATGGTACGGTTACGCAACGTCAAAGGTCCCAACGTTACAGGAGTGAATAATTTAGAGTTTTCCATATTACCTAATCCAGTTATTTTTTTGAAAAAATAAAGCCTCGCATGCTTCTATCACTCTTTCAGTGACAGTAGCACCCACGCAGTCAAGCTTATCCTTTTTTCTCTCGTTCTCTCTAATATATAAAAGGTATAATGCGCTTACGTTTGCCCACGGCATCATCGCCAAACTCTTCACGGTAGCGTCGATGAATGGCATGAGCACGCGGCACAAGGTTGGCAAATGTCCACCAGACAAAGACCCAGGCAGCAGGAGCTGCCGTCAGAATGGCAAAACCGGTCCATTCTACCAACTCGCCAAAATAGTTTGCCGACGTTACATATTTATACAAGCCGCGGGCAGGCAAATAATGTTTGGTATCTCCGGGCTTCCTCAGATGTCGGATGACATAATCGGAATGCCAGTTAATAACCATCCCGACAAAAAACAGCGCAATACCTGCCAAGGCATGCGGTTCAAGCAGATAACTCCATCCCTTTTCATATTCCTCCAGTGACGGAAAAAAGAACAGGCCACCGGCCTGCATCATTCCGTTCAGGACATTGAACACAACACCCATCAGCATAATGGCCAACGGCATCTTGCTCTTCCCTTTCATCAGAAAAGGAAAGACGAACGAACGCTGAAAATAATGCAAGAGAAACAAAAACAGGAATAAGAACTGGGGAATTGCAAACCCTACTCCACTAAGCCACCACAGCAGCAACATCACGATAAAGACCGGAGCTTCCATCAGCATCCAAGCTATTTTGTTGTTGATAGATGCTCCCCACGAAGCTGTGCGAAACATGCCATAACCGGCTTTCACAAAATAAAGTGCCACAAAGACAACCAGTGCCACAGCACTCATTACCCATAAGAAAAGCTGAAAACTTTCTCTGTCCATTGTTCTCTTTTATAAATTGCCACAAATATATAGAAAACTCGCGGACATCAGAACGTTTTCAGCTAATAATTAGGCTTTTTAACCCTAATAGAGGAGATATAGGATATATCATATCCTTGTAGTTTCCAGACCGGCCAGTACAAGAAACGGATGAATCTATTACCAGACAGTACTGATAATATCTGACAACTATTGCATGCGAGAAAAAACGCTTGTTCCTCTTAAAGCGACCAATGCAGGCCCCTACTTCTTCTGAAACTTATTTCCCAGCCAACGCCGTACCGGTTCATCGTACAGTTTCAAACAAAGCCATGCCAGCACAATACTTCCCACATATACAGTCAGTGCCATCGGCCAAGCTTCAGCAAAAGTCAGCTTTTCTTTCCAGACCCAGTCATAAAACAAATACATGAACGGATAATGCACCATATAAACCGGATATGAGATGTCTCCCAGGAATCTACAAATACGGGAAGATTTCTTATCTGTCGTCTTTCCCGAAGCACCTAACCAGACCAATAGCGGGAAAACCAGCAGCGTACACACCACATCGTACAAGGCATTATGCCACAGCGAACCGTCAGTGCCCAGATGGGGAACAGACAACAAAGCCACAATGGCTATACTACATAGCCAAAAAGCGCCTCGTATCTTGGCAGGCTTAAACACACGCGAAAGCAACAGTCCGGCAGAAAAAGGAAACATCAATCGCAGGAAACCACCTGGCAGATTGTAATCCATCAACGTCCAGCCAACTCCCAAATGCCCATAACCTGAAAGATTATACAAAGCATAAGAAGCCAATCCCAAGCCCGACAAAGATACGACTGCCACCAAAACCGGAGTGGACAAACGACGCAGGATTACAGCATAAAGCACATTACCTATATACTCAAAAAACAACGACCAGGTAGGGCCATTCAGCGGAAACATTTCCCCATTACCACGAATTTCCGCCCCCGTCCCCGGTATGGCCGGAAACATGAACAGGGCCGACAGCATAGCCAACAGCAAAAAGACACAGGACACCTGAGAACCGTCCCATTTAACGCAGCCCTGCACAACATAAGTAATGGCACCAATCAGGATACCAGCCACAACCATAGGATGAAGGCGTATCAAACGCCGCTTGAAAAAATCTCTCATACGCATCCTGGGCCAGCGGTCATCGTAAGCATAACCCACTACAAACCCGGAAAGCATAAAGAAGAAATCAACAGCCAGATAACCGTGATTAAAACGTTGGTCGAGAGGACTGGTACAGAATCCCTCAAATATGTGGTACCACATCACCATTAAAGCTGCCACACCACGCAAACCGTCAAGTAATTCATAATGCGGTTTGGAATCAGAAAATGCCGCAGAGGAAGCCTTTGTTTCTGCCATAACAACAGTAGTTTTATCAATATAAACGTGCAATGCTCCAAAGGTATAAACTATTATCCAAATCAGCACGCAAATAAGAAAAATAAGTGCTATCCCACCGACTGGTTCCTGCATTATCATCTTCTGTGCTCCCTACTTTCGAGAAGACAAGTATTAACCCAGCCCGAGCAATGTATGGACTATCACATTGTCACATGTGGATTGTTACACCTTCACATATGTATTGTTACATCTTCACACACGTACTGTGATACCTTCACATGTATACTGTGAAACGTGTGAAATCCAATATTCGACCTGCAATAGTCCAATTAGGAGAAGACAAACACAGACTCAATACTACCCCTTACCTATACAAGCACCCGTACACTACATACTTTCTCGCCCAAAGCCAAGCAAAAACTCCAGCAACTCCTCTTTTTTCGAGCAGAATGCCTACCTTTGTGACTATGAAACAGGAAAAAGAAACAAACAGCCCCATTCTTCATCTCCAGCAGCAGCAACTTTTGCTCCGCATGGAGTATGAATATGAGAAGGAGGAATTCAAACGACAGACCGAGACCATGGGAGTAGCCCGCAAAGTGAAACGAGGGCTTTGCTGGTTTCCCGCCAACGCAGGAAGGAGTTACTATAACTCTTTGAACCAACTGGTCATGGAAGTCACGCGTACAGAAGATTTAGATATTGAGCACAACTTCGAATTTGGTCGCCCGGTCTGCTTTTTCCGCCAAACCGCCGACGGCAGCCTTAGCTACTATAACTTCCAGGCCACTGTCAGCTATGCTGACGACACACGTATGGTTGTCGTCATGCCTGGCAGCGGTGCCATTGTCGACGTGCAGAATGCCGACCGCTTGGGCGTACAGCTCTATTTCGACGAAACCAGCTACCGCACCATGTTCGAAGCACTGAACGACGTGCTCCGGGCCAAAGGCAACAGACTGGCAGAGTTGCGCGATATTCTGCTGGGCACGCAAAAGCCTGGATTTCGGGAACTATACCCCGTCCGGTTTCCTTGGCTAAATCAAGCACAAGAAGCAGCTGTCAACAAAGTGTTATGTACGCGCGATGTAGCCATTGTACACGGCCCTCCCGGCACAGGCAAGACGACAACACTGGTAGAAGCTATCTATGAGACTCTCCACCGAGAGCCACAAGTGCTTGTATGCGCCCAAAGTAACACTGCCGTAGACTGGATTTCAGAAAAGCTCGTTGACAGAGGCGTCAATGTATTGCGTATAGGCAATCCGACCCGGGTGAATGACAAGATGTTGTCTTTCACTTACGAACGACGTTTCGAATCACATCCCTCCTACCCCGAGCTGTGGAGTATACGCAAGGAACTGAGGCAGCTACACAGCAAGGCGCGCCGTGGAACATACGAAGAACGTGAAGGTGTACGCAGTCGCATGAGCCGCCTGCGTGACCGTGCCACGGCTTTGGAAGTTCAAATCAATGCAGACCTATTCGACTCTGCCCACGTCATAGCTTCAACGCTTGTCAGCAGCAACCACCGCATACTATCGGGACGACGGTTCGGTACTCTCTTTATCGACGAGGCAGCACAGGCACTTGAAGCAGCCTGTTGGATATCTATCCGTAAGGCAGACCGAGTCATACTGGCAGGCGACCATCAACAATTGCCGCCCACCATCAAATGCTATGAGGCTGCACGCAATGGACTTTCGCGTACACTGATGGAGAAGATAGTAACCAATAAGCCAGAAACTGTGTCACTGCTCACCATGCAATATCGCATGAACGAAGCAATCATGCGCTTCTCATCAGACTGGTTCTATCATGGCCTGCTGGAAGCAGCACCAGAGGTACGCCACCGAGGAATCCTGGACTGGGACTCACCCATCAGCTGGATTGACACAACAGGACTGGATTTTAAGGAAGAGTTTGTCGGTGAAAGCTTCGGACGCATCAACCGGCAAGAAGCTAATCTGTTGTTAAGCGAACTGGAGAAATACATAGAACACATAGGTGGACAACGCATTCTGGAGGAAAAAATAGATTTCGGCATCATATCGCCATACAAAGCGCAAGTACAATACTTACGAAGCCAAATAAAAAACTCAGCAGTCCTACGCCCATACCGCCATCTGATGAGTGTAAATACAGTAGACGGCTTTCAAGGCCAAGAACGAGATGTCATATATATCAGCTTGGTACGAGCCAATAACGAAGGCCAGATTGGTTTTCTATCCGACCTGCGACGCATGAACGTAGCCATGACCAGAGCACGCATGAAGTTAGTAATTCTAGGTGAAGCCGCTACCCTAAAACAACATCCGTTCTATAAACGATTACAAGAGGCTATTGCATCACTGACTATAGAATAAGAAAATCATTGAAGCTATAAAATAAACACCAAAGTAGAACTTAGAGGACTAAGACAAGATATTCAGTAAATATCCTCAAAAATAAAATGGTATATGAAGATGATAGAACAGAATCACCTCATATACCATTTTTTATTTCGCACTGCCTTCCTTCGTAGTAAGAAGCGTAGTGAACCTAAATCCATTTACGTGTAAAGTCTACCCAATGATTCATAACCAAAATAAGGAGAAAAACTCACTATAAGCCTAGGCAGAAGTACATATATTCATGTCAAAGCATTCAGATATTTATAGTCAACCTCTAACAGAAGCAAAATCACAACAAATCCATTGCTATTAACTACATAATTACCCTATTAAAATTCTGTAATAGTCCTAATCCCATAAAATAAGTAACACAGGGACAAAACATAAAAAAGGCCACCTCTAAAAGAGGCAGCCTTCTTTATATAAGCTTCTTAAATATTATTCAAGAATAACAACGCGGTTCAGGTAGTTCTTACCGAACATGTTTTCAGTACCACCGAAGCCTACGAGTTCAAGCTGATCTTTGTTTACGCCCTGAGCAACCAAAGCATCGTAAACAGCCTGAGCACGTTTTTCAGACAGTTTCTGGTTCCAAGAAGCGCTACCTGTAGCCTTATCAGCGTAACCGGCAACTTTGTACTTCTTATCCGGATTAGCCTTCAAGATCTTAGCTGCCAACTCGATGTTAACCTTACCGTAGTCATCGATACGAGCGCTACCAATCTTGAAGAAGATAGCACGCGGACCTGCAACCTGAACTTCCTTAGTAACTTCCTTAACTTCAGGCTTAACATTAGCCAAAGCATTCTTAGCATTTGCCAAGTCAGATTGAGCCTGAGCCAATTCGCTTCTATACTTGTTGATTTCATTGTTGATTGCTTCTTCATCAAGCTTCGAGCCACAAGAAACAAACTTCTTGCCACCAAAAGTATAAGTAACACCAGCACCAACATAGATACCACCTACTGTACGAGAAGATGCCAGATAACCCAAATAAGAAGAAGCCAATTCACCACGAGCTTCAACATCAATATCCAAATATTGGTTAACATTAAACTTACCTAACAAACCAACAGAACCATTGATGTATGCACCTGCTTTGTTATCAGCACCTGCAGGACGAACTTTGTGCCATGTATTGTTAGCACCATCTTGGATTTCAAAAGAAGAATTACCCTTTGCAATAGTCAAACCAGGACCAGCAAATACTGATAATGTAAACAAACGGTCAGGATTATAGCCACAGATAGCATTAGAGATATTAAAAATACCATCTAAACGCAACTGACCTACATTCTTGCTATAGCTGTTTTCGCTACCAACCATTTCATCGCCTACATAAGTACCCGCAGCCCATTGAGTATCAAAGTTAGTTTTCCACAAACCACCTTGACCACGAACTCCCCATACAGGAGTAAACCACTTACCAACAGACACTGTAATATGAGGAGCCGGGCTACCAAATTTACCCTCGCTCTTGCCTGAATTCACCATTGAAATACCGCCAGTTACGCTAACGAATATATTATCCGTAGCCTTTTCACTAACGAATTTCTCTTTTGTTTGGGCATTTGCAACAACTGCACCTGCCAACATAAAAGACAATATTACTAATTTACTTTTCATTGTTTTTTGTTTTAATATTTTCAACTCTTTTCTTTCAATTTGCTCCGACCACTCGCCTACTTCAAATAAATCTTGTAAGTAAGTCCGCCGGTAAAGTATTTCATTCTTTGCAATTCTACCTGCGCATGCAAATGGTTGAAAAGCAAATAGGTGGCACCAAAAGCAAAATCCTTTGCATCATACTCTGCAATTACTCTCAACTGAGGATGAAATGAAGGATTCCAAGTCAAGCCAACCGCAGGTCCATTCAATGGATAATCATTCCGATGATTAAAAAGATAAGATACATGAACACCTATCTCTTCACTTCCAACAGGAATATGTTTTGTCGCCGCTATATAAAAGCGACAAAAATATCCATTTCCCTCTGTTGCAGAAATCTGTCCATCTCCCGATTCAGTATAGGGATCAGACGTTCCTACAACTACAGCAGGCATATACTTCCAGAACTGCCCTTCTTTCAACAAGCGGAATCTAACAGAAAAATACCTATCCTGATTAGTAAATCCGCTATAACCATAAGGCCCTAAGCCTAATGCTTCCGCTTTAAACAAGGTACATGTATAAGCAACCTCCATCCACGGAAAAATGGTCACATTCAAAAAGTAATTGTACGTATGATAGTACCATGTAGGAGGAGTTATCTCCTGATTCAAAAAGTTACCACCAATCATCACCGTTTTGTCTCGCTGCATTTCAGCAGAAGGAGCGTGCAAAAGACCGGTGGTACCATACGTTAACTGAGCAGAAAGCAAGAACGGACTGCACACGAACAAGCAGACTAATAATATTCTTTTTATCATTTGTATTCCGTTCTTAACTAATCTCAATTATATAGCTATGATTAATTACATTTCAGGAGTTAAGATTCCACCACCAGCATTGATATCATCTCCATGTCCATGACCGTGACCATGACTATGACTAAAATTATGGTTAGGCTCAAACTCAGCACTAAACATATAACCAGCTATAGTATGCAAAGTAACTTTACACTCTTCATTTTCAGACTTGAAGTTATAAACTGTCTTAATATAAGAATATTCTATATTAACAGCCTTCAACCAATTCCAAGTTGGAATAGTGAATGTATAAGGAACTACCTTGGTTGTTGGATTAAATTCACCAAAATTCTCTGCAAGATATTCAGCGATATAAGCATCTAATTCTTCAGAAGGAGCAGGTGTTTTTTCTTTCAGAACAGAACCAGACTCTACTTCAAAATTACGTGTAAAAGTTGCAGGCTCATCTTCTGCAATTAAATCCAAACCAATATTTTCTTGACTTGTTTTTGTCACAATCTCTGTAGTTGGAACTGATGATACTAGAGTTACATCAACATCAAGTTCACTTGATTCTTTAACCATTGCTACACTAACAACTGCTGTATAAGACTGGCCAGCTTGCACAGTTGGAATGTTTACTTTACGAGTAACAGAAACATAATCTGCGCAACTTACTTCTACAGTATTTACGCCTGCAACTGCCTCAGCTGTATAATTACCGTCAACTACAGAAGCGTCTACACCATTTACCTTAACATTAGCTTGTAAAGCATTTCCTGTTTCTAAATCAGTTACAGAACCTACTACATAGTATGCTGCAGGCAGAGGAGTGTAAGGCTTAGTTACATCACCGTTTTCTGAATCATAGCAGCTTGCAAACATTGTGCTAACTGCCAATACAGCCAATGCCAACTTGGCATTAAGGCTAAACAATTTACTTTTCATTTTCATCTCAATAAAATTAATAATTTAACAATTCCGATTTTATAAAATATGGGTTAAAACTATTTTCCTGTGCAATGGTATTTCCTAAAGTAGCACTATAAGATTTACCATAATATTGTTCATTACCCGCATTATATGCCATACCAAAAGACTTAGAAGGCATCACACGTGGAATATATCCTTTTCGTTTATATTTATAAGGAGGCAAATTAATCTGAAAACGGAATCCACCATTATAGCCATTATTTCCAGCATATTGTACTTTCATTCCATAAAAGCCAATAGAAACATAACGAAAGTTTCTGGTCATTTCAACTCGGATTCCTTTTTCACTCAATAAATACTGCTCAGCCTTTAATTTAAACTGAGTATTGTATTTAGGCCAATAGAACCCACCTCCTACAGTCCAAGTCAATCTTTTCAAAGGACTCACTTTCCACCGCCAATTCTCAAAGCGAGACTTACCAGTATATCCTATACGACCTTCCACAGAAAAACGTTCATCTTTAAAATAATGAATCGCACTTACATCTATTCCCCAACGTTTATTTGTAAAAGTTCCAACAGCCAACGTTGCGAATATATTCCAAGGCAACCTAATTTGTTGACTCAAGCCAATATAGCCTTGTCGTATTTTTCCATATGAAGGTCCATACTCATTATATATAGGCATAATAACCTGCGCTGTCACCTTACCACCCTTCCAAAGGGAGACCTCAATTGTAGGATCCAAATTGAATAAGACAGTATAAATTTGGGTTATAACCAAATTCTGTAACGACAACTCAGGATACACCAGCACATCCACCTTAAACAAAGAACGATTTTTCAATTTAATTTTCCGAGCTTTCGACCAGCTATCCCCCAGATCGTAACTCACATTCCAATCTCTCCGTTCTGCTGTTGGAACCGAATCACCAATTATCGGACGATAATGTAGCGAAATCTGCGGAACATTATTATCTAAAACGATAATGCGACAAGATTTGTTTTCAGGCAAGCCTAATTTTTGAATAACATCAACCGCTTTACCTATTCCCACTCCATTTAGTCTGTATGCTGAATTTTGCAAGACATAAACTCGTTCATTATCATCTTCAGTACACCCTACATTTTCAAAGCCCATTTCAACTAAAGCATCTACCGTGCTCTCCCCGTTTTGTCCCCATCCTTTCAGAGGAATAACGCAACAGAGAAAGAACACTGCATAAAATGCCTTCATTTTCAATGTTAGGTACTTCGTCATGTTAGAGTTTTTATACCACATTATATTCACTGTTCTTCGTAACCATAAATACGAAAACACGCTGCAAAAATAGATACATTTTTATTAATACCAAAAGTTTTTATAAGAAAAACCGTCTATATAACATAAAATCATACTGTAAATAAGCAAAACTCATGCAAAAATATTAAGAACTGCCAAAAATGTCAGTTTACTATATTGAAAGGATTTTTTGTCAGATGATAACATACAATTAGAACAAGATTATTATTATTTTTATCTGCTCTGTTGGACAATATAAGCAACCGATATTACAAAATACATTTCGAAAGTAATAAGTACAATTTCATACCATAATAATACAAAACTATTATTTTTGCATTACAATACAACATAAATCTCTAATAGAATTATAATATAAAAATCCCCCCAATACATATACTTAAAACTATATGACAACAACAATCATTATGTCTTACATAAGAAACACTAATACGACTAACAAAAACCTATAACTTTCAAACAAGTTCTCGCTCAATTATACTAAATATCCAATATAACCATCTAAAATTCAGCACAGAAACAAATATTTATTACTAATTATAGTATATAATACATTATTACTCACGATAGCTCAAATCAAGAGAACAAAGCTCCTCAAAGCGACAAAAGAAAAGCCCTTTGGTATTCCTTCATAGCGTTCAGAATACCAAAGGGCAATTATGGCAATAGTTCAAGCACAAACTATCAAAATGCCACATCAATAAACGAGCTGTACATTATCTATCCACAAGGAATTTCCCGGAGAACCGATATAAGCGCCACCATGACTCGAAGTGAATTGAAGAACCATGTGTGTAGGTATATCATCTTTAGTGCCCCAAGCCACTTCATGAATAGGTACACTTTCTCCCTTACTATTCATAGCATATCTTTCCTCTACCTGAAGCCTCATCATATGTGCCTTATAAGCAGGATCTCCAGTAATATCTCCATACAAAATAGGATAAGTAGCCTTATTTTTCCAATCACATGTCCTATAGTAACGTACCACCATAGTACCTACTCGTTTTGCATAAATATTACCTTTCTCATCTTCCCAGCGTTTCTGTAATAACAAAATAACAGCCGGGAAGTCCTTACCTGGAACATCTTTTATACGGCTAAATCCCGTAGCTCTGATTCTGTTTTCTCTATCAGACATCTTCACCTTATAGTCAAACTGAATTGCCACAGGCTTACGAGTGAAGGGAATACCACTATTCAACATTTTCTGCGGATTCTTTGTCCCACTAATTGGCTCGTACACCTCACCCAGAAACATGGAACCAGCAGCCAGCACTGTAATGTCAACAAGCCCAAAGACTTTGACACTCTCCATACGAGTATCCAAACGTGCACAATATCCATCGCCACGACGTTCCGGAAAAAGAGACGTATTTGTTTTAGTAATTCCTGCCACACGAGCCATTACATTGGAGGTTGCCCACGGCGAACCACCCATATTCTTATATGCTTCAGACCCAGTAATAGTCGTAGTCGGTCCTATAGCATACACATGCTTAGTTTCTCCACCAATGATACCCGACTCTTTTATTTGTCGGTCAATCCACTGATCCATGTCACCATAAGGTACAGGTTCTACTTTTGCCTGTGCCCTACAATATTCATGGCCTCCCATAAGAAACATCAGCCCCATCATCAATTGAAAAAAACAATGCTTCATACCCTTCATATTATCTAAAGTTCATAATTCCATTGTTTCAATGCAAATCCCCAATTATCCTGTACCAAATGCACAGTCCTTTCGTCATATTTATATTTATTCTTTTTATAACCTTTCTTTCCTCCTACATATTTTTCTATATCAGCACGTGCTTCCTCAAAGCCAGGAATAGACAACACCTTATATATATGTTCAGTCATTCCCATTGCATCAGCCTCAAAGTCTTCAAATTTCACTTCTATCAGATTGCCTTGCGGAATGCAGTGTTTATCAGCCTCATATTTATGGTAAAGCTTACTATAGATAGACAGAATATTGCTTTCAAGTTCTGCAGGACTAATATCTTGCAGTTTCAGAGGTTGAATAGTATTGGTAAAGAAACTACGCGTACTCTCAAATACCGTATATGGATTACGTACCAAATAGATAAATTTTGCATTGGGGAACATCTTTACCAGTTCCTTTACACGTCCTGTATGAGGAGGATTCTTGCTCAAAAACTGTGTTCCATGCGTATTCCAAAGAGAAATCTTTATCAACTTAACAAATACCTCCTCAAATACCCGCAGTTCCTCCGCAGATATATCGTCAAACAACAAATACTTATCAGCATATTCCTGTTGATACTTCGGCATGAACCAGAAATTATAATAAGTATAAGGCATCATATTGGCCAAAGCAAATTCTTCCTCCTGTGGAAGATCAACCGCAAGCTCCATATTATCGGTAGGACGCTTATCTGGCATCAGCCAACTCATATTCTTTTTAAAAAACGGTTGTCCCCACATCATCAGATGCGGAAAAACAGTCTGATAAGTAGTATTATATCCAAAATGTTTGTCACAAGAGAATACATTATGCACAAAAGTTGTTCCGCTTCGCCAATGCCCTAAAATAAATACAGGATCATGTTCCAAAGGCTTATCAGCCAACAACTTTGCATACCGCTTCTCTTGCAAGGGTACCAATAACGACAACAATCTACACACAGCTTTAGTCAGACGATACTTTCCCTTATAAGCGTCATCAATCGTCCGCCCCTTGGTTATAGCATTGAAAGTATTCCAGTCTGCACCTACCAGTGTATTGATAGGCAACTTATTAAATTCAAGTAAACCCATATTGGATTCTTTATTTCATTTACTCTTAAAAATAATATTCCAATTAAGGGCAGCTCACAATCCAACCACCCTTTTACACCTGTGAAATATAAACAAGCTTTAAGAAGCTATTTTTGTACTTTCACAGCAATTCCTTGCCGATTCAGTTCTGCTACAGCCTTTTCTATGGCTTCATAATGTTCCGAAGCAATCCCCAATCGTGGTAAGTCCAAAACAGGCAAATCCTCAGCCAAATGCATGTCTTTATCTTCCACCCTGTCAATAATCATACCAACTGCACTCGTATTATTGGTAATCGGGTCTATCAAAATAAATGAGCCACAAGACTTATTACGCGTATAAGGATCAAAGAAAAGCTCTTTTGCCGTAGTCATCACCACGCGGGCTATCTGATTAAGCTGCATAGGCAAAGTTTCCCTTGTCAGCTTACCATTATCAATAGACAAGTGCTCCATCGTGTTGACATCCACCTTGTATTTAATATCTGTAATATGCGCACGACTCAAGTTGGTAGTCTGCTTGATGAAGAATGATTTATTGGTATCCATTGGCTCTTCATCCATCCAGACCATCATAGCCTCAAAATTACGGTCTACAAAAGGCAGGTTATCAGGATGCACCAGCATCTCACCACGCGACACGTCAATTTCATCTTCCAGTGTCAATGTAACAGATTGAGGAGGGAAAGCATATTCCAAATCTCCATCGTATGTCACTATACTCTTTACATGAGAACGTTTACCCGAAGGAAGCGCCATCACTTCATCTCCCTTGCGTATGACTCCCGACGCCACTTTTCCACAGAATCCTCTAAAATCAAGATTAGGACGCAAAACATATTGCACAGGGAACCGGAAATCGGACAAGTTATGGTCATTACCTATATGCACTGTTTCAAGGAATTCAAGCAACGACACACCCTTATACCAGGGAGTACGTACTGATTTCTCAACCACATTATCACCATCCAATGCAGAAAGCGGAATACAAGTCACGTCGGGAATCCCTAACGGAGCAATAAATTTCTGATATTCGGCCACAATCTCATTGAAACGTTCTTCCGAGAAATCTACCAAATCCATCTTATTGACAGCCAGCACTACATGCTTAATACCCAGCAAGGATACCAAGAACGTATGTCTACGAGTTTGAGTAATCACTCCCATTCTGGCATCAACCAAAATAATCGCCAGATTTGCTGTCGACCCACCCGTTATCATGTTACGCGTATACTGTTCATGTCCCGGAGTGTCTGCTATGATAAATTTACGGTTATTAGTCGAAAAGTAACGATAGGCCACATCAATCGTAATACCCTGTTCCCGTTCAGCCTTCAAACCATCCAGCAACAAAGCATAGTCTATATGATCACCCGCATTACCCATTCGTTTGCTGTCACGCTCCAAAGCGTCCAGCTGATCCTCATATATTTTTTTACTGTCAAACAACAATCGGCCAATCAAAGTCGATTTCCCGTCATCTACCGATCCTGCCGTCAAAAAACGCAACAGGTCCTTTCGCTCATCTTTCCGAAGGAACTCTTCGATAGACAAATGTGCACTTCCGTTATCTGGTACTACCTTATTTATATCTTCCATTTCCTAATTTCTTTCTTAAAATACTCTCCAATGAATTAGCTGCATACAGGAACAGATATCAAAAATATCCTTCCCGTTTTTTCTGCTCCATACTGGCTTCTTGGTCAAAGTCTATCACACGTGTAGTACGTTCACTCTTAGTGGTAGTCATCATTTCCTCCACTATCTTCTCAATTGTATCGGCATTGCTCTCCACAGCACCAGTCAAAGGCCAGCAACCCAACGTACGGAAACGCACCATACGCATCTGAATTTTATCACGATATTGCTCTGGAAGACGATCATCATCAGCCATAATCAGATTACCGTCTATCTCTACACAAGGACGTTCTTTAGCAAAATACAGAGGCACTATGGGTATGTTCTCCAAACGGATATATTGCCAAATATCCAGTTCAGTCCAGTTGCTCAACGGGAATACACGAATACTCTCCCCTTTATGCACCTTTGCATTATAGATATCCCACAATTCCGGGCGCTGATTCTTCGGGTCCCATTGGTGAAAACGGTCTCTAAAAGAGAAAATACGCTCTTTTGCACGTGATTTTTCCTCATCACGGCGTGCACCACCAAAAGCAGCGTCAAACTTATATTTATCCAATGCGTGAAGCAACGCCTGCGTTTTCATCAAATCAGTATGCACCTTACTTCCATGAGTAAAAGGTCCAACTCCAGCCTTGAAAGCTTCCATATTGCTCTCCACTATCAGATTCCAGCCATACTTCTTGGCATATTCATCACGAAATTGAATCATTTCCTTAAACTTCCACTTCGAATCAATATGCATCAACGGAAATGGCACCTTGCCCGGATAAAAAGCCTTCTCAGCCAAACGAACCATTACAGAAGAATCCTTGCCTATACTATACAGCATGACAGGATTTTCAAATTCCGCAGCCACCTCACGAATAATGTGTATAGACTCAGCCTCCAACTCCTTCAAGTGGCTCAATTTGTATTCCTCTTTCATGAATATATTAAATTAAAACAATTAGCAAATCTTTTCTTCCCAATCATATACCAATATATGATTGATACAACTACTTACCTATACGTGGTAAAATAAGAGCCAGCAACTTGTTGACTGATTCTTCCAATGTCAAAACTGACGTATCCAATGTCAATGCCGGATGAACAGGAGCTTCAAACGGTGCAGAGATTCCGGTAAAATTTTTAATTTCACCACGACGAGCTTTCGCATAAAGCCCTTTCACATCACGTCGTTCACACTCTTCTAACGGTGTGCTGACATACACCTCCAGAAAATCTTCTTGCCCAATAATGTCTGCAGCCATCCGACGAATATCATTGCTCGGACTTATAAATGCAGCAATCGTCACAATACCAGTATCAACAAACAACTTGGATACCTCTGCAATACGACGAATATTCTCTATTCTGTCAGCCTCCGAGAAGCCCAAATTATTATTTATACCACTTCGTATATTATCACCATCCAATATGCGACAAAGAATTCCTCTCTGATGCAATTCTCTCTCCAATGAAATAGCTATTGTACTTTTACCCGAACCGCTTAAACCGGTAAACCATATCATTGCACCACGTTGTCTCAGCAATTTTTCCTTGTCTGCCCGTGTCAACATACGATCAAAAATCGGATAAATGTGATTTGTCTCAGTCATATATTCTAATTTATTTCAAAACGGCCATATCAACGGTACCAGAAAAATAGAAATCAGGAACGTTATGATATTCAGCGGCAAACCTATTCTAACAAAATCCGTAAACTTATAGTTACCAATACCTTGCACTATCAGATTCGTCTGATAGCCAATAGGAGTGGAAAAACTAGCAGAAGCAGCCATACAAATTACGACAAAAAACGGCATTGGATTAACCCCAAGCTGTGAAGACAGTGACAAAGCCAGCGGAAAAGCAAGAGCTGCGGCTGCATTATTGGTTATCAATTCCGTAAAAAGATTAGTAATGATAAACAGTACGGCCAAAAGCACATGAGGCCCATAATGATGACTCATACCTATAATATAATGTGCAACCGAATCAGCTACGCCCGAATTTACCATAGCCTTACTAATAGCAAATGCGCAGGCTATCGTTATCAGGATATCCCAAGATATATATTTGGTATATTTTCTAGCCGGAAAAATCTTTGTCCATGCCATAATAATAGTCGTTACCGAAACAAAGAAAAACATATCCAGCTTTATCCCCGGAAAAGCCTCCTTCACAAAAGGCAACTCACCCACGGTAGCCCCCACAATCATCAGAATCAACAAGACCAATGCAAACCAGCGTTTTTTCCGTCCCGGTACAGGTTCCGTATCATGTCCATTAGCCAGCAATACAAAGACCGACGACTCTCCCCACGTCTGAACAAACGAATCGTCCGCCATCAAAACCAGCGTATCGCCTTCACGCAAATATTCATCGTCCAAATCACCCGTAATGCTTTGTCCATTACGTTTTATTTCTTTTACCTCTGCACCATAATGACGTTTGAAATTAAAAACAGCCAACTTCTTGTTAATACCAGGGAAACGCGAACCCAAAACGGCTTCTACCCTATGCAATTTACCATGCTCCTCTTCCTCATCATCCAACTTCACATCGTCTTTCCGAACATCAGGCAATAACTTCGAAGAAAACACAAGCAGATAAAGTATTCCAGCAATTGCAATAAATATACCGACTTTACCGAGCTCAAACATTGTAAAACCTTCAAATCCTGCTTCCAGAATCATGCCATGTACTACCAGATTTGTTGAAGTTCCTATCAGCGTACAGATACCTCCCAATATTGTCACATACGAAAGTGGGATCAAAAACTTCGTAGCAGGCAACTTCACAGACTCCGCCCAACGTTTAATAATAGGAGCAAAGATAACCACTACTGGAGTATTGTTCAGAAATGCCGATATAAAAGATATGGTAGGGAGCATTCTCAATTGTGCCTTAAACACTGTCGTACGCCCCTGAGGAAGCAATTTCTTTATAACCTGTCCCAAAGCACCCGACTGTCGTATTCCTTCACTCACCAGAAACAGCATAGCCACTGTTATCATGCCTTTATTGCTAAAGCCTTCAAGCATTTCCTTCGGTGTAAGAATACCTGCGCACAAAAACAGAACCACCACCGAAAAAAGAATCATGCCCGGGCGCATCTTATCCAGAACCAAGGCTATTACCATCCCCAACAATGCCAACAACACAAATGCTATTTCAAACGTCATAACAGCCTTAATTTATTTAACTATTAAAAACATTACAACACATTAATATAATATTGTCGATGCCATCAAATCTCACGATGTTTTACAATAAACCATGGATTCAGCAAATTTTCTTTATTATAGTACAATGGCTTCCCTGTTTCTGCATGATAGATTTCAGCACCGGCAGCACATGCAATAGCATGGCCGGCTGCCGTATCCCATTCCATTGTCGGCGCAAAACGAGGATATATATCCGCCTTACCCTCGGCAACCAAACATATTTTTATTGAGCTACCATTAGATATCAATTCTACATGTTGATGTCTGCGTCTCAAATCCTCAATATATTCTTTTGTCTCTTCAGAAAGATGAGAACGAGAAGCTACCACGACATACCCCGCATGCGGCGTCTTACAAGACAACCGTTGTGCCTCCGCCTTCAAAGTATCCAGTGTTTTATCACCTCTCTCAGTAATATCATTCAGTTTATAGGCACCCATCTCCCGTTCTGCAAAATACAATTGCCTGGTTACAGGCACATAAATCACTCCCATAACAGGTACACCATCCGCAACCAAAGCTATGTTTACAGTAAATTCACCATTTCGTTTGATAAACTCCTTGGTTCCATCTAACGGGTCTACAATCCACAAATCGTGCCACTTCTGTCTATCAAGATATGGCAAATGTTTGCCTTCTTCACTCAAAACAGGATAAGGTGTATTGCGTAATACTGAAACAATCACCCGATGCGCCTCCTTATCAGCTTTTGTCAATGGAGAATTATCCGATTTAAGTTCTATTCCGAAATCAGAAGCTGGGTCATTATAAATAGCGCGAATCCTGCTACCCGCCTCCAAAGCTGCATCAATGGCATCCAAGATATATTGTTGTTCCATACGCTTACTATAAAATTACAAAGCTGCAAAATTAAAAACTTATTCAGCGAAAAAAGTTTTCATTCACTATTTATAAACTCTTTTAAGTCTAAATAAGACTCTTTTATTCCTACTTTATGTGAGCTATCAATGTCAATACAAACACATTACAATCCTCAAATACATCCTCGCCTACACACATTCCTAATACACCTAGCTTCTTCATATTACAGACAAGGCAGTGACTCAACAGCCACTGCCTTTCTAATAATTCAATTTTATTGTTGTAATATGTTTACTCAAAAAATACTATTACTTCACACGATACAACAGCCAAGCACTTTGGAAATCTGAACGATTAGAGTACTTTGACTTAAAAGCATCGCGAGCCGATGCAGCAGAAGCTCTGTCATTAAATGAGCTAACTACCACACGATACATAGCAGCCTCTGCATTAAATACGATAACCGGTGTATAACCTTCCCCTTGCAAATACTCTTTCAGGCCCTCAGCATTCGCTTTCACACTAAAGCTACCACAAACTACACCATAATCTTTCAAATCACCACTGACAACAGTAACTTTCTCGTGACGCACATCAGCCACAGGTGCACTCTCAACTACTTTTGCTTCCACAGGTGCCGACACCACAGGAGTAGCTTCTTCTACTACTGTAGGCTGAGGTTCTGTCAACTCTTGTTTTTTAGCGTTTTCATAAGCTTTCTTATAAAAACTTTCCTTCGACTTACAAGAAGTGAATGCAATCACCATACACATTCCGATACCTAATACTGCAATTTTCTTCATTTCCTTATTGTTTTTAATAATTAACGTTCGTCTATTCTCTCTAATACATTACATCATTTTAATATTCCCGAAACAGCAACTGCTCTTCCTCATATCCCAAACATAGTGTTGAAGAAGTCAACTGACAGATTTTAAATGTCCGCTGTCCGTCGGGCCAAGCCAGAAAATCATCATAATAAATCTCTCCTACGCTTTCGGGGAGCAAAATAATAGAAATTTCATCACCTTTCAAAGAATAAGTCCCAAAAAACGTCTGATAAGCCCCATCTTCCACTATACAAATGGCAGAAAAGCTACCTTTTTGGAAATTATAGAATACTCTACCTTCCTTTTTCACATACCCATCTGCATATTGATACTGTATCAGCTGCCATTTCTTCTCCAAGTCCGAATCCGTATTCGAACATGCCAATAATACCAGTAAGGCAACAAACATCCATACTATCTTAGCATACTCTCTCAAAACTTACTACTTTTTTATTTACGAATAAACAAAGTACGCCATTCCTATCAACTACAGAACAATCTTTATTGTTAAATATAACTAAACAGTATCCTACGGCGAGTACAGACTCTCTTTTTCTATCTATTCTATTCATTATTTATCAGTCCTCATTACATTTCAACATATAACTGTATCAATTGCTATCTTTCAAAACAGACATACAAGTTAAACTTCCATTGTTAACTGAAAATAATCAAGTTAAGTTATACACCTCTATTCTCCTATACACCATCCCAAACTTCAAATCGTCATCCTAATTTCAAACGAACACCACTATCTCGAATGCAATTTGCTTTTGTAATCAGAGGATAAATCCTACGCTTCAAACAACAACAATCAAAATTCTCATAAATGCAGCAAACGGATACAAAAAAAGGAAGTGAAATGATGATAATTATTTTTTTTTCATTAGTTTTGTCTCATAACTTTTAAAACGAACAATTATGAAAGGATTGAACGTATTAGCAGCTTTTCTGGGTGGCGCAGCTGTAGGCGCAGCCCTCGGTATCCTCTTTGCTCCTGAAAAAGGAGAAGACACCCGCAAGAAGATAGCAGATATCCTGCGTAAGAAAGGTATTCGCCTCAACAGAGACGAAATGGACAACCTGGTAGATGAAATCGCTACGGAAATCAAGAATGAAGCTTCTGTATAATCTGCCCGAAAACGTAAGACTAAAGGCTGAACTGCAAGAAAAACAAACTTAACTGACAAAGGAGCTATTCCCTCCAGACATAAAAGGAGTATCTTCCCGTCATTATTTCTTCTTGCAATTCAGCCTCGATATTTCTTGTAAACACCACTTTTACCACATATCCATTCCAACTCATCATGTTCTCCGACGATAAAAGCATTGAAACCATACAGCAGCTTTTCCTGGAATTCAAAGATTACCTGAATCTCCAAAAAGACTATACCAAGCTTGAACTGACCGAAAAGCTCACCATCCTGCTTTCCACCATCATGCTTGTACTATTAGTAGCCATACTTTCCATGATAGCCTTATTCTATCTATCATTTATGATAGTCTACATTCTGGCACCTGCTGTTGGAGGACTAATGACAAGTTTCGGCATCATTGCAGCTTTACACGTTCTACTTATTTTCTTACTTATTAAATTCCGCAGGACACTCATTATTACACCGACCGTGAAATTTCTTGCAGGATTATTTTTAAAACAATAACGTACCCAAAACTATCATATTATGGATAAACCTATTGATACATCAGCCATAACATTAGAAGATATAGCACTGAGAAAAGCTGAACTACAAAAAGACATACAGGAAAAGAAAGAGAACATAAAAGAACTGTCCCGAGAACTGTTTGCACCACTCGAACCAGCCACAAACAAAGCCAACGCCATGATGAGAGCATTTAATACCGGCATGGCTATCTACGATGGTGCCATGACCGGTGTAAAGATAGTAAGAAGAATCCGCAAACTATTCAGACGCTGAAACCCGCATCATTCCTGCATATTTCAACACCCAACAAAACCAACAGCACTATTTCAGCAGCTGTTCTATAGGATTTTCCCAAAATGCTCTGGTTGAACTAACCAATGAACTACCCATATAAAGAAGGAACAATACGGCTATAATCAACATCAATAGCCCAATGAAAGCGTTGTGCCTTTCCTGCTTCAATTCTGCAAAAACCATAAAACCTCCTTTTTCTTAAAACAATTCATAAAGAGCCTGCAACATCGCTTTGCTCTACAGCTGCAAAAGTAGCCTATGCGAATTACAATCTCCTTACAATGCTATGACAAATATACAAAAAAAGGAGTACATCTGTACTCCTTTTTAAAGTATTTCTGCTTTTATTAAAGCAACGCATCAATCAGTTCATCGGGGGTCAGTAACCGCTGTTCACCCGTCTCCATGTTCTTCAACGTCACTTTACCTTCATTCATTTCGTTCTCACCTACCAAAGCTACAAAAGGTATATTCTTGGCATTGGCATAACTCATCTGCTTCTTCATCTTGCTGCTGTCAGGAAATATTTCAGCACGTATGCCGGCTCCTCTCACCTTGGCCAACACACCCATAGAGAAAGCAGCCTCACGGGCACCAAAGTTGATAAACAGCAACTGAGTACCATTTACAGCCTCTTTCGGATACAGGTCAAGCTGGTTCAAAACATCGAATATACGGTCTGCACCAAACGAGATACCTACACCCGATACACCTGAAAGACCAAATACTCCGGTCAGATTGTCATAACGTCCGCCACCGGTTATACTGCCAATCTGCACATCAAGCGCCTTCACCTCGAAAATGGCACCAGTATAATAATTCAATCCACGCGCCAAAGTCAAATCCAGTTCAATCTCATTCTTCAGCCCCAATCCAGCCAAAGTACTTAATATAAACTCACTTTCCTCTACACCTTTCAGTCCCGTCTCGCTGGCAGCAAGTACCTCCTTCAAGGTAGCCAGTTTTTCTTCGTTACTACCACTTAACAGAATAATAGGCTGTAAGCGTGCAATAGCCTCCTCACCTATACCCTTCTCACGAAGCTCAGCATTTACATTGTCAAGCCCTATTTTATCGAGCTTGTCAATAGCAACCGTTATATCCACAATCTTGTCGGCCTCCCCTATTATCTCGGCTATTCCCGACAATATCTTGCGATTGTTTATCTTTATGCAAACACGAATGCCGAAATGAGAAAATACCGTATCAACAATCTGCATCAATTCCACCTCATTGAACAAAGAATCACTGCCCACCACATCGGCATCACACTGATAGAACTCTCTATAGCGCCCCTTCTGAGGACGGTCTGCACGCCATACAGGCTGAATCTGATAACGTTTGAAAGGGAAAGTTATCTCATCACGGTGCATCACCACATAGCGTGCAAAAGGCACCGTCAAGTCATAGCGCAATCCCTTCTCACAAAACTTGCAAGCCAGGCGTGCAGCATTACGGCTCAACAATTCCTCATCGGTAAGCCCGGAAAAGTAATCGCCCGAATTCTGTATCTTAAACAACAATTTATCCCCCTCTTCACCATACTTGCCCATCAAGGTCGAAAGCATTTCCATGGCTGGAGTCTCTATCTGTTGAAAGCCATACAGATGATATACATCGCGTATGGTATTGAATATATAGTTGCGCTTTGCCATCTCTACAGGAGAGAAATCGCGCGTTCCTTTTGGAATACAAGGTTTTGCTGCCATAAGTTCTTTTATTGTTTATTCTGTAACATTACACACATTTTCCATACTTTACAGTTTGCAAAGGTAGCGCAATTTATTGATTTTGTAAAGCAAAGCCAAAGCTTTTCACAACAAAAACATATATAAAGTCCCCATATATCGGCATTCTGAAAAAAGCAGGAAACCTCAACCCTGCTCCACAACCAACAAACACCCGTTTCGAAAACAAAACGCCAAATTGCTGAAACAAACCACCTGTTTCGACATCGAGCTCTATATGAAACACGAATGTAACACTTGTTTCACCTTCCCGTAACAAAAACGCTCCACATTTGCAACACAAAAAGAAATAAAGCCTAACTTTGTGACAAAAGAATGGCAACTCTTTTGTTACAGTAAAAAAGAATAAACAATGAACAATTACCGTATTTTAGTCGTGGACGATGAAGAAGATTTATGCGAAATCTTGAAGTTCAACTTAGAGAATGAAGGTTATGAAGTAGACACGGCCAACTCGGCGGAAGAAGCTCTCAAAATGGACTTGAGCAGCTACCAACTATTGCTGCTCGATGTCATGATGGGCGAGATTTCAGGTTTCAAAATGGCCAGCATGCTCAAGAAGAACAAAGCGACTGCCAAGTTGCCCATCATTTTCATTACAGCCAAAGACACCGAAAACGACACCGTAACCGGATTTAATCTAGGCGCCGACGACTATATCTCCAAACCCTTCTCGCTTCGCGAAGTTAGCGCACGCGTCAAAGCCGTACTGCGCCGTACACAACAACCCGACGAAGAGCGCATGCCCGAACAAATTGTCTACAAAACCCTCGTACTGGACATTGTTAAAAAGAAAGTCTGCATAGACAACGAAGAAACGCCCCTGACCAAAAAAGAATTTGAAATTCTTCTGCTACTTCTACAAAATAAAGGACGTGTATTCTCACGTGAAGATATTTTAAGTCGCGTATGGAGCGACGAAGTTTACGTACTCGACCGCACCATCGACGTAAATATCACTCGTCTGCGCAAAAAGATAGGCATTTATGGAAAATGTATTGTAACACGTTTAGGATATGGATACTGCTTTGAAGCATAACGAAGAGAAACATTTTCTGTCATTCAGCCGCAAACTGTTTCTTTCAGTCATTTCACTGTTCATTTTTTTTGCAGCCTGCTTTATTGCCTACCAATACCAGCGCGAAAAGGAGTATAAGGTAGAATTACTCAATATGCAACTGCAAGACTATAATGACCTACTGCATTTGGCACTGAAACTGGAACAGGAACGTCCGCAAAAAGACATAGTGGACGACTACGTCAAAAGGCATAGCGACAAGAAACTGCGTGTAACTCTCATTGACCTGCAAGGCAATGTCATATACGACAGCAACAAAATAGATGAGCAAAATCTAAAAAACCATAGCGGACGTCCCGAGGTAAGCAAAGCACTGAAAGAAGGAAAAGGCTACGATGTCAGGCGCACTTCAGAAACTACCGGAACGTCTTACTTCTATTCTGCCACCCACTACTCCGACATCATCATCCGCACGGCATTGCCCTACGACTTGAATCTTATTAAAAGTCTGTCGGCCGATTTGCATTATATCTGGTTCACACTGGCCATCACCCTTTTGCTGATTTTTGTATTCTACAAGTTCACCTCCAAACTGGGAACAGCCATCAACCATCTGCGCGAATTTGCCAAACGCGCCGACCGCAACGAGCCTTTCGATACAGACCTTCAGTCGGCTTTTCCACACAACGAATTGGGTGAAATCTCGCAACACATCATACAAATCTACAAGCGTCTGCGTGAAACCAAGGAAGCCCTCTATATAGAACGCGAAAAACTGATAATGCACCTGCAAACCTCGCGCGAAGGTCTTGGCATCTTCACCAAAGACAAAAAAGAGATTCTGGTAAACAACCTGTTTACGCAGTACGGCAACCTCATATCTGACTCCAACCTGCAAACCACTGAAGAAATCTTTTCCATCAGCGAATTCCAGAAGCTCATGGCTTTCATAGATAAAGCACAGAAAAGGCCTACCGACAAGGAAGAAAAAAGAATGTCCATACACATTAACAAAAACGGACGCATGTTTGTAGTAGAGTGTATTGTATTCCAAGACTCCAACTTTGAGATATCTATCAACGACATCACACAGGAAGAGGAACAGATAAGACTGAAACGACAACTGACACAAAACATTGCCCACGAACTGAAGACACCTGTCAGCAGCATACAGGGCTACTTGGAAACCATTGTAAGCAACGACAACATTCCGCGCGAAAAGATGCAAGACTTTCTGGAGCGTTGCTATGCACAAAGCAACCGGCTCACACGCCTGCTGCGCGATATATCCGTCCTGACACGCATGGACGAGGCAGCCAATATGATAGACATGGAAAAAGTAGATGTCAGCCTGCTGGTAGCCAACATTGTCAACGAAGTATCGCTGGAACTGGAACAAAAACAGATAACAGTAGTCAATTCGCTGAAACCCCGCATACAGCTGCGAGGCAACTACTCACTGCTCTACTCCATCTTCCGCAACCTCATGGACAATGCCATTGCCTATGCAGGAACGAACATACACATCAACATCAGCTGCTTCCGCGAAGACGAACACTTCTATTACTTCAGCTTTGCCGATACGGGTGTAGGTGTAGCTCCCGAACACCTCAACCGCTTGTTCGAACGCTTCTACCGGGTAGACAAGGGACGCTCACGCAAACTGGGCGGTACCGGACTGGGACTGGCTATCGTGAAAAACGCCGTACTGATACACGGAGGAACTATCTCGGCCAAGAACAACCAAGGCGGTGGACTGGAATTCATCTTCACCTTGGCCAAAGACAAACAATAACAAGCGGCACGCCACATCGTGGCATCCAACACAACAAGCGGCCTACAAGCACACACCGCATAAAAATGTAGGCCGCTTGTTCGTTCATATCCAAAAACTTTTCTATCTTTGCAGTGCATCGGTTTGTTTTCATCCTTCGGTGAAAACAATTAAAAGGGAATCAGGTGCAAATCCTGAACAGTCCCGCTGCTGTAAGTTTCAAACAAAGGCTTCAGGCTACCACTTCGAGCCACTGGACGGAACATCCGTACCGGGAAGGCGCCTGTAGCAGAAACAAGTCAGAAGACCTGCCATGCAACCCCATTATCATTGCTTTCGAGGAAAAAGCGTTGAGTTTGAAGAACCGGACAACCATTCTCCGTCCAAATCATTTCATCCCAACTGATTCAAAGAAAGTAAAAGGTAAATAAACTCTGCCAAGTTTATTGAAGATGTCCGGCCGAAGTGATTTCGCCCGGACATTTGCGTTACAAAAGGTCAGCGTTTGTTTGCATTTTACAAGAAAATACATTATCTTCGGCTCATCTGTAATAAGTTAACAACTTATTCTGTTAACCAAATGTCAAACCCTCAAAAAAAAGAAAAGGAAATCAGCTATGGAACTACCTTTTGCCGAATCATGGAAAATAAAGATGGTGGAACCCATCCGTAAAAGCACCCGACAAGAACGTGAACAATGGCTCAAAGAGGCCCACTACAACGTATTTCAACTGAAATCTGAACAAGTTTATATCGACCTGATTACCGACTCTGGTACAGGCGCCATGAGCGACCGCCAATGGGCTGGCATGATGCTGGGCGACGAAAGCTATGCCGGCGCCACATCGTTCTTCAAACTCAAGGAAACCATCAACCGGCTGACCGGATTTGAATACGTCATACCCACTCATCAGGGAAGAGCTGCCGAAAATGTGCTCTTCTCTTACCTGGTACACGAAGGCGACATTGTTCCCGGAAACTCACACTTCGACACCACCAAAGGACACATTGAGGGACGCAAGGCATTTGCACTAGACTGCACCGTAGACGAGGCCCGGCAGACACAGCTTGAAGTGCCCTTCAAAGGCAACGTTGACCCCGCCAAACTGGAGAAAGCCCTTCAGGAACATGCCGACCGCATTCCTTTCATCATCGTCACCATCACCAACAACACGGCAGGCGGACAACCCGTATCCATGCAAAACCTGCGTGAAGTACGTGCCATAGCCGACAAGTACGGAAAACCCGTACTGTTCGACTCGGCCCGCTTTGCCGAAAACGCCTACTTCATCAAGACGCGCGAAGAAGGCTATCAGGACAAAACCATCAAACAGATAGCCCGTGAAATGTTTAGTCTGGCCGACGGTATGACCATGAGTGCAAAAAAAGACGGCATCGTCAACATGGGCGGCTTCATTGCCACCAACCGGCAAGACTGGTACGAGGGCGCCAAAGGCTTCTGCGTACAATTTGAAGGTTACCTGACCTACGGAGGTATGAACGGACGCGATATGAATGCACTGGCCATTGGTCTGGATGAAAATACGGAATTCGACAATTTGGAAACCCGCATCAGACAAGTACAATACCTGGCCAACAAGCTCGATGAATACGGTATTCCCTACCAGCGTCCGGCAGGCGGACATGCCATCTTTATTGACGCGCCCCAAGTGCTGACCCACGTACCCAAAGAAGAATTCCCGGCACAGACTCTCACCATAGAACTATATCTGGAAGCAGGCATACGCGGCTGCGAGATAGGCTACCTGCTGGCCGACCGTGACCCCGTGACGCGCGAAAACCGTTTCACCGGACTGGACCTGCTGCGTCTTGCCATACCACGCAGAGTCTATACAGACAACCACATGAATGTTGTGGCAGCTGCGCTGAAAAATGTCTATGAACGCCGCGAAAGCATTACACGCGGTGTACGGATTGCCTGGGAGGCTCCGCTGATGAGACACTTCACCGTACAGTTGGAAAGACTGTAATCAAAGCTATAAGAAACAACGTGGAACGGAAAAGGCCTTAATCGACCGTCCACGTCAATACAAAATCGGGATGGAGCAGATAACGGATGAGAAACTCACGTTGCTGCTCCGTTCTATATTCGCGGGCATGAAATTCGCCCCGCTCTTGCGGAACGAACGGGTATATTTGCAAATGAGCACAGAAATCCACCTCTGAGGAATCCATACACTTGAACATCACTTCCTTGGCCGACCAATGAAGCAAAAGACTCCAGGTATCATCACCCCGATAAGGAGCCGGCTGCTCGTCAGGACGCACGAACTTCGATGCAACCCGCCGAACACGGGCAGCATACTGCTCAATATCAATGCCAACCGAGGTCTGACCCAGAATCAGAGCTACATAACCACGCGTATGCGATATGCTGATATGAAAACTCCCGTCAGCCAGATAAGGCTTACCTGAAGGCAAGTAGGCTATTTCTTTGTCGGCACCTGCCAGATTGCGTAACAACAGTCTTACAGACAACCATTCCTGCTTGCGCTGAGGCGAACGAAAGCGCTCATCAGCCTGACGGCACAGGTCCGTACCCGCCAATAAGCGGCACAACTCATCGAATGACTCATCCATCCGCCAGACTCCCAGCAGAAAACCTCCTTCCTTATGCCGTAAAAAAAGACTCAAAACAAAATGCCTCCGTTTATTCCTTATCAGCAGCCAGCTCAACTGGCTTATTGATGGTAAATTTCACTTTCAGGATGCGGCGATTGTCCATCTCAAGCACTTCAAATTCGTAGTTGCCATGAACAACCTTCTCGTGCACCGTAGGAAATTCTCCCTTCACTTCCAACAGCAATCCGGCCACAGTATCGGCCTCGCCCACTACATCATCAAAGGTATCCTCATCAATCTGGGTCACCTTGAAGAAATCTGTCAGCTGCGTCTTGCCTTCAAATATCCAGGAATGGTCGTTCAGCACGGTGTAAGTACGTTCTTCATCGTCATACTCATCGCGTATCTCACCCACGATTTCCTCTATGATGTCTTCCATTGTCACAATACCCGATGTTCCGCCAAATTCGTCCACCACGATGGCTATGTGAATCTTGTTGGCCTGAAAGTCACGCAGCAGGTCATCAATCATTTTTGTCTCGGGAACAAAATAGGCAGGACGTATGAGTGACTGCCAGCGGAAATTATCGCCCTTATTCAGATGAGGCAACAAATCCTTGATATAAAGTACTCCCTTGATATTGTCGCGTGTCTCCGCATATACCGGTATACGCGAATAAACATTCTCCACGATGCACTGCAACACATCCTTGTAAGGTGTCTTGATTTCCAAGTCCACCACGTCCAGGCGCGAAGTCATCACTTCTTTTACCGTCTCTCCACCGAAGCGGATGATACCCTCCAGAATATTATTTTCTTCGGACAACTCAGCCTTGTCGGTCAGTTCCAGGGCATGCGACAACTCGTCTACCGAAATATTGTGATTGCGGTGTGCAAAACGCTTGTTAAGGAACGAGGTAGAACGCACCAACATGGAGGAAAACGGATAGAAGAGCGTGCGGAAAGCACAAATGCCCGGAGCCGCAAAACGACAAAACGCCAACGTCTTTTGCGCCGAAAAAATCTTAGGCATGATTTCGCCGAAAAGCAACAGCAGGAATGTAAGGATTACAGTGAGAATCAGGAATTCCGCTATCGGAGAATGGAACGTAAACACGTCCATGAAAAAGAAATTGCACAACATGATAATGGCCACGTTCACCAGATTGTTTGTAATCAGGATGGTAGCCAGCAAACGCTCCGAGTCTTTCAGCAAGAACTGAATGCGCTCGTCAGACGGATGTCTGTTTTCTTCAATCGTGTTCAAGTCTGCCGGCGAAAGCGAAAAGAATGCTATTTCCGATGCAGATGCAAAACCAGAAACAAGCAGGAGCAAACCTGCCAGAACAATGGCTATAATAGCCGACACAGAAGGTGTTTGTACAGAAATACTGTCAAAAATAGAAGCCAACTGGCTTAAAAATGAGTCCGGGTCCAAAGATTTTATGTTTAGTTGAACAATTAGAACGGCAAATCGTCGCTCTGTGAATTATCTGTTGCCATAGTCTGAGGCTGCGATGACTGGGCCGGCGATGCGTAGGTCACTCCCCCACCATTCTGTGCGACAGGAGCAGCGCCACCCGCCGATGCGGCAGCATTGCCGCCCTTGGGGGTCAGCATCTCCATGTTGTCCACAAAAATCTCAGTCACATAGCGTTTTGCACCAGTCTGGTCGTCGTAGGAACGGGTTCTGATTTTACCCTCAATATAGAGTTTGTCGCCCTTGTGCACATATTTTTCCACCACTTCGGCCATACCACGCCGATAGACTACGATATTATGCCAGTCCGTGCGGTCGGGAACTTGTGTTCCGTTTTGCAGCGTATAGCCGCGTTCGGTGGTAGCCAGCGAAAAATTGGCAACTCCGCTTCCACCCTCAAAATACCTGACCTGAGGATCTTGTCCTACATTTCCTATCAATATCACTTTATTTACTGACATACTATCTCCTTTATATAATTTGCGCCAAAAATAGCGAGAATATAGACTCCATGCAAGAATTACAAACGTTTTTTAAAGATATTTCTCCAAGAAGGCATGCACCAGCCGGGGCACGGCATAATGCCCCAACTCGGCCAGTTCCACCCGCTGATAGGAACCAAATGTACCGGCTTCGGCCGGCAACTCTACCTCATAGAAATTGGCATGTATGACCCTGTGCGACAAAACATGCTTCACACCCCTGCATACGCTTTTCACCACCGGTTGTTCTGCCACGGCCAACAGCTGCCTGACCTGTGGCAAAGCCAGAAAAGCCTCTTCGGCCAGTTCTGCTTCTGTTTCAATGAGCGGCAGTTCAAACAGGTTCTTCCAGATATCGTTGCCCGTCCGCTTATTAATATAGGTATAGCTGCCCTGCCGCACAAAGAGGTAGTTGAAGTATCGGTCGGTGGTCTTCGTTTTATGCTGCTTCACCGGCAGGCGACTCACACTGCCCTGCGACAAAGCCGAACAGCTGTCGGCCAGCGGGCAATACATGCACGCCGGATTTTGCGGCGTGCACTGCACGGCACCAAAGTCCATAATGGCCTGGTTGTAGGTACCCGGATGTGCCTTGTCCAGCATTTCATCGGCCAAGGCGGCAAAAATTTTCTTGCCTTCGGTCGTATCGATGGGTGTATCTATGCCCAGATAGCGGGCGAGCACACGATACACATTGCCGTCCACTACCGCGTATGGCATACCGTAGGCAATGGAGCAGATAGCAGCAGCCGTATAATCGCCCACACCCTTCAACGCCCTCACCCCTTCGTAGGTATCCGGAAAACGGCCATTCATGCTACGTGCCGCCTCGTGTAGATTGCGTGCCCGCGAATAGTAGCCCAATCCCTGCCAATATTTCAGCACTTCATCTTCCGAAGCCTCGGCCAAAGTGGAAACATTAGGGAAACGCTCCATGAAACGGAGAAAATAATCGTATCCCTGTGCCACCCGAGTTTGTTGCAGGATGATTTCGGAAATCCATATACGATAAGGGTCGGTCGTACCCCGCCATGGCAGCTCGCGCTTGTTCTCGGCATACCAGGCCATCAAAGTCTCTGTAAAAATATTCATGCGGCAAAAATACAGCATTTTATATTCATCCTGCGGATTATACCTGCAAAAAAAGCAATATCCAGCCTATGCGAAGCCGAGTTCATGTTCAGCCGTTACTGACCTCCAAGTTCTTTTCCGATACATTGCCCTGCAAAGATACAACGCCCACCTTCGCTTAAATTAAGAAAAAAGAACAACTAGCCCCCATGCCGACCACTACCGCACATCGAAGCAGCAACTGACCGAATCGTACAAATAGAACATCCACCCTTCCGACACACCTCCATCGTACCCCATTCGTACCTCAGTCGTACCTGGTTCGTACCTGCTCCGTATAAAATTCCTCTCTATGGAACGAGGCAGAAGCGAATCAGGCTGGTTGCTGCAGAGGTGGAATCTGACTTTTGGAACATCGCCCTCCATGTCCAGATATGTCCGAAAACAATCCTTCTATCTTTACCTCCCTGCACAAGATTTATACATGCCCCAAACTGCCACATATATATAGGTAAAGAACGTACGGAGTCTCATCAAAGGGTTTCACGTTCCAACCGCTCTAAAGGGAAATAACTCGTTATCAACCTAATAAAATTTAAGCGAGAGACTTTTTTTAGAAAATAGTCTGAAATATATTTTTCAGAGACGCGGAAAAGCTATATATTTGCAGTCCAAAAAATTAAGAAAATAAGAGTAATAATATTTTTTTTAAAGAAAAATGACTAAAGCTGATATTGTAAACGAGATTGCAAAAAACACCGGGATTGACAAAGTCACAGTACTGACAACCGTTGAAGCATTTATGGATGCAGTAAAGGCATCTTTATCAAAAGATGAGAATGTATATCTCCGTGGATTTGGTAGTTTCATTGTAAAGAAGAGAGCTCAGAAGACTGCTCGCAACATCTCTAAGAATACTACTATCATCATCCCCGAGCACAACATTCCCGCCTTTAAGCCGGCAAAAACATTCACTCTTTCAGTGAAGAAATAATAACCATTAGTATTAACCAATAAAATTTTGAAGCTATGCCAAGCGGAAAGAAGAAAAAAAGACATAAAATGTCTACGCACAAGCGTAAAAAAAGACTAAGAAAGAACAGACATAAAAGCAAAAAGTAATTTTTTAGTCTGGAAAGACAAAATAAAGAACAAACTCGTGGAGCCTATCGTCTCGCAAGTTTGTTCTTTGTTTAATGTATGTAATGTGAACGTGTACAGATTTAGTTGACAAGGCTACAAACCAAGCTGAAGTCTCCTCCCCTCATTACGGCGGAACAGAAGCCGGTATTTGCAACCTTGCTGACTTTTAACTCTAAAAAAGAAAACATTGTGACAAGCGAACTCGTTGTAGACGTACAGCCCAAAGAGGTATCCATCGCCTTGCTCGAAGACAAGCAGCTGGTGGAACTTCAAAGCGAAGGACAAAACATCTCCTTCTCGGTGGGCAACATTTATTTGGGACGCATCAGGAAACTGATGCCGGGCCTGAATGCCTGCTTCGTGGACGTAGGTTACGAGAAAGATGCTTTTCTTCACTACCAGGACCTGGGTCCTCAATTCAACTCTTTAGAGAAATACATCAAGCAGACTCTGAGTGACAGGAAAAAACTAAATCCCATCACCAAGGCAACCCTACTTCCCGACCTTGAAAAAGACGGCACCGTGGCCAACACACTCAAGGTAGGACAAGAAGTCGTGGTGCAAATCGTGAAGGAACCTATCTCCACCAAAGGGCCGCGACTGACTTCGGAACTATCCTTTGCCGGACGCTACCTGGTGCTGATACCCTTCAACGACAAGGTGTCGGTATCGCAAAAAATAAAATCGAGCGAAGAACGCGCTAGGCTCAAGCAACTGCTCATGAGCATCAAGCCCAAGAACTTCGGCGTCATTGTACGCACAGTGGCCGAGGGCAAGCGTGTGGCCGAACTCGACGGAGAACTCAAAGTGCTGCTCAAACACTGGGAAGACGCCATGGTGAAGGTGCAGAAAGCCACCAAATATCCCACCCTCATTTACGAAGAAACCAGCCGCGCCGTAGGTTTGCTGCGCGACCTGTTCAATCCTTCGTTTGAAAACATCTATGTGAACAATGAAGATGTTTTTCAGGAAATCAGGGACTATGTGGCATTGATAGCACCCGAACGGGCAGGCATTGTCAAGCTTTATAAAGGACAGCTTCCCATCTACGACAACTTTGGTATCACCAAGCAGATAAAATCTTCATTTGGCAAAACCGTTTCCTACAAAAGCGGCGCATACCTCATCATTGAACATACCGAAGCCTTGCACGTGGTTGACGTGAACAGCGGAAACCGTGTGAAGAACGCCAACGGACAGGAGGGCAATGCACTGGAAGTAAACCTGGGAGCTGCCGATGAACTGGCTCGTCAGTTGCGACTGAGAGACATGGGAGGTATCATTGTGGTGGACTTCATTGACATGAATGAAGCCGCCAACCGACAAAAACTCTACGAGCGCATGTGCCAAAACATGCAAAAAGACAGGGCGCGGCACAACATCCTACCGCTCAGCAAATTCGGGTTAATGCAAATCACCCGCCAACGCGTTCGTCCGGCCATGGACGTCAACACGATGGAAACCTGCCCCACCTGTTTTGGAAAAGGAAAAATCAAGTCATCCATCCTTTTCACCGACACTTTAGAGAGCAAAATTGACTACTTGGTAAACAAGTTGAAGATTACCAAATTCTCGTTGCACATCCACCCGTATGTAGCAGCCTATATCAATCAGGGACTCATCTCCCTGAAACGCAAGTGGCAGATGAAATACGGATTTGGCATTAAAATCATCCCCAGCCAGAAACTGGCGTTTCTGCAATATGTCTTCTACGACTCGCACGGCGAGGAGATAGACATGAAAGAGGAAGTGGAAATCAAATAAGAAAAGCGGCGGAGCAACTCGGTTGCACCGCCGCTTTTCTTTATCTCCTTACAGAGAATATTTATTCTTTTTTCTCAGCCTGCTTCTTTTCGAGCAGCATACTCATGAACGCCGAGCTGATGATACCCGTAGGAATGGCAATCATGGCAATGCCTATCAGGCTGATAATGCTGCTCAACAACCGCCCCAAGGGAGTCACAGGATAAATATCGCCATAGCCCACCGTGGTAAAAGCCACGATGGCCCACCAGAAGCCATCACCTATATTTTCGAAAGCCTGGGGCTGGGCGTTGCGTTCTATGTAATACATCAGTATACCCGAAAATCCCAACATGATGCCACAAGCCGTATAAGACGTTATCAACTCATCCTTGACAGTCCGAAGTACAGTTCCTATCATCTGGAAAGAACGCGAATAGCGAATCAGCTTAAAGATAATAAGGATATAGGCCAGCACAACCAAGTGTACGTGTGGAGACTCCTTATACAGATAGATGACAACAAAAGGCAGAATGGCCACAAAATCGATGATGCCATAGAAAGAAAACAGATAGCGCAAACGAGCCTTCCATGCATGCTTGCAGGTAGCATACTGTACAGGGGCGGCAGCAAAGCGTAGCCCATACTCTATGGTGAAAATAAAAGAGGCCAGATAATTGAATGAGTATAGCCACTCGCGATAAGGAGCCGACTCGTCAAACGAACCATAAATGATGGATACAATGGAACCGATAATAAAAAACAGGACGAAATACTGAAACCATTTCTTCATCAGCTGGCGGTGTATGGCCCGGTAAACGAACTCATGCCTAATCAGCTTAGGCAACTTTTCCTGCAAAGACTTGTTCAAGGAAATACGTGGCTCATTGTTCATAGCTATATCATTTTATTGTCAATGACAAATATATAGGTATTTTGCTTTCCTTCTTCCTGAAATGGAAGAAAAACATTGAAAAAAGCATTGCTACAAACTACCAATCATTTACTTCTTTTTATCACATGCCAGCCTTTTCAATGGGAATTGGCAGTAGAGCATACATACAAAGTGTTTATTGTCAAAGTTTTACCTAACATTTCCAATTAATGCTAACAGACAAGACCCCGTATCTGGCATCAGATTATAATTCTGCCCACATCTCACGATAAGTAATACCACGCAATAAAGGCAAATTGACAGCAACACTGATACAACAATCCCCTTTTTGTTCCCTATGGAAGAAACAACTGTTTCCATTGCCGGAAACGACTGTTTCCTAAGGCAGAAACAATTGTTTCCAAAGCAGGAAACAACAGTTTCCATACTCAGAAAAAGGAGGAAACTGCAATACTTTTATATACAAGCAATTACAGTTTCCTCCTCCATGTAGCAAAGTCTGCTGACCAAAAAACACTCTCCGCATCAGCCGGATTAACGCCACTTATGGGCAAGGACGTAGCCGTCGAAATATTCGTCCAACTCAAGGCCCAGGGCTTTGGCCGCCTTCACAATGTATTGCTGCTCGTCAGGTGAGAGCAAGCGGTCGCCCTGACGCGAAAGGTAGAAATTCTTGCGCCCCATCCAAGCCATCACCCTGTATCTGAAAGCGCGGACACTGCCGGCAGGCATGGCATTGAGCGTACGCATGAAGCCCTTGGCGTAGCGCACAGGAGCAGCAGACAGATAGAATTCGCACTTGCCCTTCATAGCCTCCTGCCTGCGTGGATTGAGAATGGACAAAAATGCCTGCTCGGCAGAAGCATGCCTGAGTGCAAGGTGACGCAGGCACGTGTCAGCCTTATTGCAAGCCATGGCGGCACAATAGCCGAAATTGGCAGGTATATCCCGATAATCGAAGGTGTCTTCCATGATATACTGTTGATTAGAAATAGGATTACAGCGCCAGCCTGTAGATTTCGGCCGTATCTTGGCGAGTCAATTTCACATAGTTGCCCAGCAGTTCGCCCTTGTTGCGATGCAGGTTGTTGACCAACAGGTCGATGTCAGGCTCGGGTATGCCCAGTTCGCGGAAGGTAATGGGTAGACCCAGCGAAGAGAAGAAACGGCGCAGACGACGGATTCCTTCGAGAGCTACGGCCTCGGGATTGCCTTCGGCTGGCACGTCCCATACACGTACGGCAAACTGTACGAGCTTGGGCAGGTTGTGGGTGGTCATCCAGGTCAGCCAGGCTGGGAAAATAACCGAAAGGCCGGCACCGTGGGCTACGCCGTAGACAGCACTCACCTCGTGCTCCAGGGCATGCGACGACCAGTCTTCCTCGCGACCGACACCGCAAGTATCATTGTGAGCCACCATGCCTGCCCACATCAGATTGGCACGTGCACCGTAGTCCTTCGGATTCTTCATGGCCTTAGGAGCCTCTTCTATAATGGCCTTCAGCACACCTTCGCTGATGCGGTCGGTCAGCTCCACGTCGGGAGTATTGCTGAAGTAGCGCTCCATGATGTGAGCCATCATGTCGGCAGCACCACAGGCCGTCTGGAAAGGCGGCAACGTATAAGTCAATTCGGGATTCATGATGGAGAAGACCGGGCGAAGCAGGCCGGGGACTTTGATGCCCAGCTTTTGCAGGGTAGCCTCCTTGGTAATGACGGCATTTCCCGAGCCTTCACTGCCGGCAGCGGGTATGGTCAGCACCACGGCCACCTTGAGGGCAGCCTCCACTTTGGCTTTGCCTTCAAAGAAATCCCAGAAATCACCGCTGTAGAGCACTCCGGCGGCAATAGCCTTGGCGGTATCTATCACCGAGCCACCACCCACGGCCAACAACAGGTCTATGTTCTCCTTCTTTGCCAGTTCTATCCCCTGATAAACTTTTCCATCGGTAGGATTGGGCTGTACGCCACCCAGCTCGCACCACGAAAGTCCGGCCTTGTCCAGCGAGACTTTCACGCGGTCGAGCAGGCCACTACGCTGTGCCGAACCACCGCCGTAGACAATCATTACCTTACGGGCACCATACTTCTGTGACAACGCACCGACTTGTCCTTCCGTATCTTTGCCAAACACAAACTCTGTGGGGCTGTAAAAAACGAAATTATTCATGCTATTATTCTTTATTAAAATGAGATACAAAATACAATCACATACAAATGTACATAGTTTGTTTTAAACACAAAATCAGTAAGGTATAAAATAATCCTTTCTGTTACCTGTACTATGCACAGACAAGCAAAGCTTCCCACTTTTTCTCTCTGATTTTCACCAGACGGTAGTCGTACTTACAATTATTTCACTATATTTGTATTTACATTATACCTGTAATTCATCCAAAATACAGAGTATAATACCATTTGGCTTAACTGTAAACGCTCTTGTTTAATCTAATCCTATAGACATGGCCCGACCTAAAACACAACTATTTTTCTTACTCATACTATTTTTACTCTGCATAAGCCAATACGCATGGCCACAACAAGAATTGAATTTCAAACCCATAAACGTCATTTCCAATCTGCCCACCAATGAAATACGCAATCTTTTTCAAGACAGTGAAGGATACATCTGGATATCGACCTACAACGGATTGGTACGCTATGACGGTTATTCAACACTGGTGTTCAAACCCAATAACAAGAACGACGGAAAATCCATAGACGGATTTATCAACATCGTAACCGAAGATAAAGAAGAGAAACTATGGATAGGCACGCACAACGGACTCTACATGTTTGACAAGCGGAAAGGAGAGATTAAAAAAATCCTTTTCCCCGGTCTGCAAGTAAACTACATCGAAGCTATCGTATGCGCCAGTAACGGAGATTTATGGGTAGGTACACAAAAAGGCCTCTATTTAAGAAAAAATGGAGAAAAAAACTTTGAATTGTGTAAAGCTCCCGAAGAACGGGTGACTATACATACAGACATCAAGTCTATTATTGAAGACAAAAATGGACAAATATGGATAGGTACATGGGCACAAGGTCTTATACGCTACAACCCAACCGAGAAACGCTTCTACAATTACTATAACCTGAACCCGGCACACTCTGCACACATTCTGTTTCAGGACCAAGCAGAAAACATTTGGGTGGGAACCTGGCGCTATGGACTAATGAAACTTGTCAACCCCTATGACATGGAACATTATTCCGTGGTTCGTTACCTGCACGAAGAAAACCGTCCGAACAGCCTGTCTGACAACATTATCTATGCCATCTCACAAGACAGGAACACTGGGAAAATATGGATAGGCTCACGCAGCGGACTCAGTATCCTTGAATCGGAAGAAGGAGGAGGTAGCTTTCAAAATTTCCTTCCGGGAGAAGAACACAACAACCTGCCATTTAATGAGGTAGACGCACTGCTCTACAGCCGCGACGGACTGATGTGGGTAGGCATGCTGGGTGGAGGCGTGTACACGGTAAACACCCGCAAACAGCAATTCGCGCACGACCCTCTCCATAAACTGAGGAAATTGTTTCCTACCAGTTCGGTACGAAGTATCTACCAATGCGCAGACGGCAAACTATGGATGGGTATCATGGGGTTCGGACTTGTACTCTACAACGAAGCAACAGGTGAGACTACCTATTATCAACAGCATCCGGCTTTCAAACACCTGCCTTATATATCAACCGTCAACGACATTATCTACTCTGAACGGACCGGAGAGTATATCTTTGCCACATGGGATGACGGGGTATGGCTATACGATGGGAAACGGGTAAGAGTCATCAATGAAAAGAACTACCCCGCACTGACTGATATTTGTATCTATTCACTTAAAGAAGACTCCAAAGGTAATTTATGGATTGGAGCACGTTCGGGGCTGTTCATGCTCGACACCGACAACAAGCTGCATTCATTGAATGAGCTTTCACCCAACAGTACACGTGCCTTTCCACAAACCTCTATCTTCAAGATAGTGGAAGACCATGAGGGAAACATCTGGGTAGCAACCGTCTCGTCGGGCATCTGGCGAATTTCATGCAAGGAAGGCAAGTACAGCGTCAAAATGTACAATAATGAGCAACAGAATAACTCCATAGGCGCCATGACCCTGTGTGTAGACAGCTACGACCGCCTGTGGGTAGGAACCAATGGAAACGGACTTAGCCTCTACAATAAGGGACAGGACCGCTTTGTACCTATGTTCAGCAGCCAGTTTGACTCTGGAGAGGTGATATTCAGCTTGATTGAGGATGATGACAAGACTCTGTGGCTGACTACCAACGCCGAAATGTATCATATCAATCTGCCTGTTGATGGCAGCAACCCGATTGTACATACCTATACAATAGAAGATGGACTGCAAAGCCATATATTCAACCGAAACGCTTGCCACAAAAGCAATGATGGACAACTGTTTTTTGGAGGCGCCAATGGATTGAACAAATTCTATCCTAAGGATATCACATTTGACAACACATCTTATCCGGTCGTTATCACTGACTTGAAGATTCATAATGTATCCATTCGCGACATAGCCGGTGACGAAAGAGAACAGATAACGGCTACACCACTAGACTATGCCCGGAAAATTACATTGTCACACGACCAAAACAATTTCAGGCTGGACTTCTCCTTACTCAATTACATCAACCCAAAACTGAACAAGTATGAATACCAACTGGAAGGATACGACAAAAATTGGATGTCTACCAATGCACAACAACGGTTTGCCTATTACAACAACCTGCCGGCTGGAACCTATCAATTTATCGTAAGAGGAGCAAACGCCAACGGCACATGGTCTGAGAATATACGCACCCTGCAAATAACCATTTTGCCACCACCCTGGCAATCATGGTGGGCATTCTGCATCTATACATTATTATTGGCTGCTATAATGCTATATTTATACCATGCCGTACAGAATCGCATGCGTATGAAGCAAGCCATCGAACTGGGTAAGCTGCAACGTCAAAAGCTGGAAGAAGTAAACCACGCAAAACTGCAATTCTTCACCAATATCACGCATGAACTGCTGACTCCCCTATCCGTCATACAAGCATCGGTAGAAGAGCTGAACTTACAATATCCGCGTATGAAGAGCCAGTTGAGGGGTATTTCGGAAAACACCATGCGCCTCATCAGGCTGATTCAACAAATACTTGAATTCCGCAAAGTGGAAAACGCCAAGCAGAAACTGCGCGTATCAAAAGGCAACATTACGCTGTTTATCAAACGTTCGGTCATGGCTTTCACACCATTGGTGAGAAAGAAAAAGCTGCGTATTATATTGGAAAACTTCGATGAACAGTTTATCGGCTATTTCGATTCCGACAAACTCGATAAGATTCTATACAACTTATTATCCAATGCCGCCAAGTATACACACGAAGGTGATACCATCACCCTGAAACAGTATTACGACCCGACGACTACACGTTACACCTTCAGTGTAAACAATCCGGGTGAGCCTATACCTGAAGAAAAGAAGGCACATCTTTTTGAGCGCTTCTATGAGGGTGAATATCGCAAATTCCGCACCGTAGGTACCGGCATAGGCCTGTCGCTGACCAAAGACCTTGTGGACCTCCATCACGGCATTATAGACGTGACAAGCAGCCAGGAAGATGGAATAACTTTCACCGTTGAACTGCCGTTGGGACGCACATACTTCAGCAATGAAGAGGTGGATGAAGAAAATGAAGCATTGAACAATAAGCTGGATACAGACTTTGAATGTCCAGAAGATGATGATGAAATAGCAACAGACGATTCCACGCAACCTGCCGCACCAGACAGAAACACACGCATTTTGCTGGTAGAAGACAATGAAGAGCTGAGAAAAAGCATGAGCAGAATGCTGGCAGCCCACTTCCAGGTACAGGAAGCGGCCAACGGACAAGATGCTTGGGAAAGAGTGGAAAAAGAAGGTACAGACTTGGTGGTAACCGATGTCATGATGCCCGGTATAGATGGTCTGGAACTATGCAAGCGGCTGAAAGGGACTTTTGAAACTGCTCATATTCCTGTTATCCTCATTACGGCACGTATCAGCGACAACGAACGCGTAGAAGGGTATGAAGCAGGAGCCGACGGTTACATCTGCAAACCTTTGAAGATGTCGGTATTGGTGGCTAAAATCAATAACCTACTAAAAAGACAAGAACAGGGCAGAAAGTCTGATGCGCGCAAGAAACTCGTATTCGAAGCCAAAGAAGTGGACTATACTCCACAAGACGAGGCTTTCTTAAAGAAAGCACTGGATGTAGTAAACAAACATCTGGATGACCAGGATTTCGACACTACAACATTTATCAGCGAAATGGGAATGGCACGCACTTCTTTCAATGAAAAGATGAAGCAGCTGGCTGGAGTTACCCCCGCTGTATTTATTTCCAATGTACGCTTGCAGGCAGCCTTTAAGCTTGTGCAGGAGAAAAAGAAAATACGCATCTCCGACTTGGCGTATGCCGTAGGATTCAACGACCCCAAATACTTCAGTCTCTGTTTCCGCAAGAAATTTGGAATCTCACCCAAAGACATGAAAAGCGAAGGAGACAAGAGCATGGATGATTAATATCCGAAAACAGGCATACATTCCACCAGACCGATGAAGCAAAACATAATATTCACCATGTAACCTGCTTCACCGGTCTGATGTGTTTTAACACATACTGATATATTTTCCTCCAAAAGGTAGAATAAATACCCAAATATGGCGAATATTGGCCAATCATCCTTTTCCGATGTTTATTCACCTTCCTTTCTACGCCTTCTCACTACTTTTGCGGCGTACAAAATCATTTAATCTTAAACAAAAAATATTATGAACAGTAAGATTCTAACTGAATGCAGAGCTTTAGGATTATTACTACTATCGCTTTGCTTCTTCATCTCTCCGATGAACGTGTTTGCAAGTATCCAACAATCCGGTACCTATCAAGTAACAGGTATCGTAAAAGACGCTACCGGTGAAAGTGTCATAGGTGCAAGCGTTATAGAAAAGGATACGAACAACGGTACTATTACCGATATCGACGGTAACTTCAGTCTCAAGGTCAATGCTAACTCCACAGTTGTAATATCCTTTATAGGATACGCCAGCCAGGAATTTGTGATAAACCGCAATAACATGCAGCTTAATGTCACCCTGAAAGAGGACAGCAAAATGATTGATGAAGTCGTTGTTGTAGGTTACGGCGTACAAAAGAAAGAGAATCTGACCGGTTCAGTAGCAGCAGTTAATTTTAAAGATGTGGCCAACATGCCTGTTGCCAACACTACCAACATGCTGCAAGGCCGTTTGCCGGGCGTTATGCTGACTGGTAACGGAGCACAAGCCGGTAAAGACAATCCTGAAATCCGCGTACGTGGTGTAGGTACCTTGGGCGATGCCAGCAAAAACAACCCAATGGTATTGATTGATGGTGTAGAAAGCTCCATCAGCCAGATATCTGAATTGGCAGCAGAAGACATCGAAAGCGTATCAGTGCTGAAAGATGCAGCATCAGGTGCCATCTACGGTGTGCGCGCAGCCAATGGTGTTATCTTGATAACAACCAAACGCGGTACCGAACAGAAACCATCCATTAACTATTCTGGTAGCATTGCCCTGCAACAGGCTACTGTGCTGCCCGACTACGTAAATTCATACGAATGGGCCAAGATGTATAATGAATGTAATCCTGGAAAAGCATATACTCCCGAAATGCTCGAAGCATTACGCACAGGTTCTGACCCGGACCACTTTGCCAATACAGACTGGGCAGGCGAAATGTTCCGTACTGCTCCCATGCACCAGCACCACCTGTCTGTAACAGGCGGTAGTCAGAATGTGCACTATATGATTTCTACCCAATATTTCAAGCAGGAAGGTATCTTGAAGAATACTTCTAACCAACGTTTCAACTTCCGCTCTAACGTTGATGCACAACTTGGAATCGTTAAGATTGGACTTAATCTGTCAGGCAGCCGCCAGAGCATTGACGAACCGACAACCAGTGTAACTGGTGAAGGTCTGATGCGTTATCTTACCTGGTTCACCCGCCCCACAGTTCCCGTTACTTATTCTAATGGACACTATGGTTATGTTGATGGCAACTCTGCTATCGGACAGTCTGTATTCAAGAATCCTATTTATGCCTTGAACAATGGTTATAAAGACAACAAGAACTATCGCTTTGACGGTAAATTCTTTGGTGAAGTTGACCTCTACAAAGGTCTTAAATTCCGCTCCAGCCTGGCTTACAAGTACTACATGAACGATATTACAACCTTCAATCCCCGCAGCCTTGCCATCTACAATGCAGAAGGTGAAGAGCTGGCACCGGCTGGTACACAAAACACTCTTACAGACTATCATTATCTGGAAACAAGCTACATCAACGAAAATATCCTTACCTACAACGCTACTTTTGGCAACCATGAGTTAAGCGTTCTGCTGGGTCATTCTATTCAAGGAACACGTTGGGACAAGAACGAAGCCAGCAAGCAAGGATTCCCTACCGACAACATCTATGAAATGGATGGTGGTACACAAAATGACAAAGTAAGCGGTTCGGCAGAAGAAACAACTCTCCAATCATTCTTTGGACGCATCAACTATAATTACGGTGGTCGCTACCTGTTGGAAATGAACGTTCGCCGTGACGGTTCTTCACGCATGCCTAAGGCTCACCGTTATGCCACCTTCCCATCATTCTCAGCAGCATGGCTTATTTCAAACGAAAGCTTCATGCAAGACATCAACTGGCTCAGCTCTCTGAAACTTCGTGCCAGCTGGGGTAAACTGGGAAATCAGGAAATCGGTAACTATGCTTATACATCAACACTTTCAGCACAAGGTAGCTACTACTTCGGTGATACGAAATACGTCGGCATGAAGACTTCCAAGATTGCCAATGAAAACATCAAATGGGAAACAACTACCATCACTGACATAGGTATCGATGCTTCATTCTGGCAAAACCGCATTAACATCGTGTTTGACTGGTATGATAAGACTACTTCCGACATTTTGCTGCAACTCCCCATGCCGGGCATTTTCCTGGGTTCACTCTCCGCTCCTTATCAGAATGCAGGTAAGGTTCGCAACCGTGGTTGGGAATTTGCCGCCAATTATTTCGACCAGAAAGGCGACTGGACTTGGCAGGCCGGCTTCTCACTGTCGGGTGTAGAAAATGAGATTCTGGACATGAATGGACTGGAAAGCATCAGCAACAATACCATAAACCGAGAAGGCGAAGCTATCGGTTCTTACTATGGTCTGAAAGCCATTGGTATCTACCGCACGGAAGCCGATTTGAACCGTACCAATTCAAAGGGTGAAGTTATCAAGCAAAACGGACAGATGCCTCAACTGGGCGACATCATGTATGCCGACATTGACGACAATGGTGATATCACTGATGCTGACCGTCAAATCATCGGTAACCCCTTCCCGAAACTTCAATACTCATTCAATCTGGGATTTGGCTATAAGAACTTTGACGTAACGACCTTCTGGCAAGGCATAGCCGGATTGGACCGCTTCAACTGGGATGAAACCACTATCTCTAACGGTGGAAACAAGACTTCACGCTGGCTGGATCGCTGGTCGCCTGAAAATCCGAACGGCAGCATGCCGCGCATGGGTGGTGAAATCAACAATCGCTACTCTTCTTTCTGGCTGACCAAAGGTGACTACCTGCGTCTGAAGAATATCGAAATAGGTTATACCTTCAAGAAAGAGGCTTGGATGAACAAAATTGGTGTGCAAAGCTTGCGCGTTTACTTGGCCGGAACCAATCTGCTGACCTTCACTTCACTGGACGACTACGACCCAGAAAAGCAAAGCAGCGACTTGCGCAACGACGTTCACCCCAACACCAAAACATATTCATTCGGCATCAATGTTAAATTCTAAAACTATTTGAACACCATGAAACTTATAAATAAATACATAGGACTGGCACTACTTTCAGGTGCCATGATGACCTCATGCTCTGACAGCTTTCTACAGAAAGACTCTTTGACAGAGTCTTCATCCTCTACCTTCTGGCAGACACCCAATGATGCCCTGATGGCTCTTGCCGCATGCTATGATGCCTTGCAAAGCAATCAGCTTTATAACTCAGACCAATATACCTTCGGACCGCTGTATATGGAATGTATAAGCGACAACGGAGGACACTTCAACTGGAGCGGATGGATTGAAGGATACGACGTGGCAATGGGAATCCAGAACCCAAGTACTTGGGTATTCAGTGATTATTGGAAAGCTTGCTATGAATTAATCAGCCGTTGCAATACTCTGATTGCCAACATTGACCGTGTAGAGCTAAGTGATACTGAAAAAGCACGCTATAAAGCAGAAGCCATTGTACTGCGCGCCTTGATTTACACGAACCTGACCATGACATACCAGGATGTGCCCTACCTCACAGAACCGTTGACCTTGGAAAACCCGAGCAAGGAAAAAAGCAAACGAGCTGATATTGTCAACAGCGTTGTTGCTGACCTGAAGGCCTGCGTAAACGACCTGCCCGAAACAGCAGACCTCGGCAGAGTAACTCGCGGTGCCGGTTATGCCATTCTTGGTCGTCTGGCTCTCTACAATGAAATGTGGGACGAAGCCATCAGCGCCTATCGTGAGGTAATGAAGCTGGGATACAGCCTGCATCCCAAATACAGTGAGTTGTTCACTCAAGCCGGACAAACCTCACCTGAAATCATCTTCTCTGTACGCTATGAAGGTCCGGGTATGGGCGAAGGTGCTTCTTACAACGCACACTGGAACACACCGGGTGAATTCATTAACGGTACCATAGACTTGGCCGATGACTACTACCTGACTAATGGAACCAAAACCACCGACAAGAATTATGGTACAATGAAAGATGGAAAGCTGGACGTAAGCGAGCCGAACGCAGCCCATTGGGAAAACCGCGACCCACGCTTATACGCTACATTGTTTGTACCGGGCATGACCTGGAATGGCAAAGGCGGTAAAGGAGCTTGGTATGGCGGTACAGCAGCTTCACTTTCTACCGTATATGTCATGAAATACTTTGACCCGACCGATACCAGCAACTCTTGGGACAACGGACAAGACTTCTATGTAGTAAGATATGCAGAAGTATTGCTGTCGCTGGCCGAAGCACTGGTACAGAAAGGTGGATATGACGATGCAGAAGTAAGAGGCCTGATAGACCAAGTACGCCAACGTGGAGATGTGAACATGCCGAAAGTAGAAGAAGTAGAAGGCACAAACCTTTCTAAAGATGCTATGCTGGACGTCATCAAACATGAGCGTCGTGTAGAACTCGCGTTCGAAGGTCTGCGCTTGTTCGATGTATATCGCTGGAAGATGCTTGACAAAGCCGTAGCTAACATCGAAAACGAACGTACTTCTTTAGGATTGGCTTATGAAAAACGTCAATACAACGGTGAACGTGACTACGTATGGCCTATCCCAACCAGTGAACTCGACTCCAACGAGTTGCTTGAACAGCACGAGCTCTGGAAATAAAGGATAATCCAAATCTATTGATTGGCAAGAATTGATGAAGGTCAACTAAAAAACTTAAAGCCCCCTATCAGTTCTTGCCAATCTTTCCCTTACTAAAAATAAGGGGAAACGAATTCTGCATCATCTGCAAGCTCTATCCCTCTACGTAAATCACGAGATTAACAAAAAAACGACTCTCATTCCTGCAGGCAAGAATTGCCTCCAATAGAGGTTTTATAAGCAACCGGATACTTTAATTAAAGTAAAGCAATGCTTTAATCGGACAAAAGCAATAATACAGCCTTTGCAGAATTTGCAACATACATATCTGCAACTCTTCCTTCAAAAGATTATAGTTTATGATAACAAGGAAAATTTACCATTACATCATACCCTCCATTGCCTGTTTGCTCTTGTCGTGCACTGAAAGTACCTTATTTACCTCTTGCTCGACAAACAACTACAAGACATACTACCTTGATGCAAGCAATGGTAGTGACACGAATGATGGACTATCAGAAAACAAAGCATGGAAAAGCCTGGGAAAAGTACAAGAAGTAAAACTGCAACCCGGCGACAAACTGTTGCTGAAACGCGGAGAAGTATTCAATGGCGAACTGGAAATCAGTGCCCAGGGACTACCTGACAAAAGAATCACTATTGGTGCCTATGGTGACGCTCCCGCCAAGCCTTGCATCATGGGACACGATATATCCATGTACGCCCTTCGTGTCTATAACTCAGACTATGTAACCGTACAAAACCTGGAAATAGTAAACACCGGTAAGCAACCGTTACCCAAACGCACGGGAGTAAAAGTAGAATGTACCGACTACGGTGTATCGCATAGTATCCGGCTTGACGGACTTACCATTCGCGATGTCAACGGTTCCCTCGTAAAACAGGAAGGCGGTGGTAGCGGACTTTACATTGTAAACGGGGGTAATCAAATACATTCACGCTTTGACAGCCTGACCATTGAGAATTGCCACATACTGCGTTGCGCACGCAATGCCATGATTTGGAGTGGATACTATGACCGTAAAAATTGGTTCCCAAGTAAACACACCATAGTACGAAACAACCTGATAGAAGAAGTTCCGGGCGACGGCATCGTACCCATTGGATGCGACAGTACCCTGATAGAATATAACGTAATGCGCAACTGCCCTGACGTTCTGCCCATGACCGAGGCTGCTGCCGGCTTCTGGCCTTGGAGTTGTGACAACACCATCATACAGTTTAACGATGTCAGCGGACACAAAGCCCCTTGGGATGCACAGGCATACGACTGCGACTACAATTGTACGAACACCGTCATTCAGTACAATTACAGCCACGGCAATTACGGCGGCCTGGTGCTGGTATGTGACTCGGGCAACGAACGCGACTACAGTCTGGGCAACAAGAACAGCATTGTTCGCTACAACATCAGTATTGGCGACGGCATACGCCCCAAGGAGACTCGCCAAGGCATGTTCTCGCCCAACATCCATATTGCCGGACGGGTAGAAAACACGCTTATCGAACGAAACATTATCCATTCCAACATTAAACCGGCCGACAACATTGACCGCACCATGATAACTTCGGACAACTGGGACGGATATGCTGACAATACTTCTTTTACTGAAAACATATTCTACACGGCAGAAAAGAGTAAATTTGACCTCACTAAATCTACCCGAAACTATTTCAATGGAAACTGGTACTTGGGAAGCTATCAGCAATTGCCTGACGACCAAGAAGCACGGACGACATCTGAAGCCTACCAGACACAGGTTCTCAATATAGACCCTAATGGGTATAAAGGACTGTACCGACTGATGGAAAGCCGCACAGTAGAAGGAGAAACTGCATATTTCGTTAAAAAAGAAGCCATTGAGGCATTCTTCAATAGTTTGAAATAGGTAATTCAATAGCGGTTGGCCGGAGAAGTAAAACCCAGAGCCAACACCCCTGTAAATTAAAACAGGCAAACGACGCCTGAAACAAGTTTCTCCGGGAAGCGGATTGAACGGATAAGAATGACAGAATAATATAATGGAAAGCGAACGCAAGAAGCCAAGGAAACGGTGTTTTCTTATGAGTACATGCCCAGCTGAATCTTATATTCATGTCAACAAATATTCGTAAAATCCGCTTCTTTTACATCAGCGAAGCATTATATTCGTGAAAAAGAAATAGAAACCATATATTAACCATTAACGCATCAGATTTCATGAGAAAACATTCTTATTCCATGCCGGCAAGGCTACTAAGTTGTTTCGCTACTCTCTGCATGGCAGGCAGCATAGGAACAACAACCTATGCCGACAATCCAGACAAGCCCTACTGGAAAGACATTCAAGTGACTTCCGTCAACAGGGAAGAACCGCGCAGTGCCTTCATGACATACGCCAACCGTGCACAGGCTATGACCGGTGACTACGAAGAAAGTCCTTACTACCAGCTACTGAACGGAACATGGAAGTTCTACTATGTAGATTCCTACCGGCAATTGCCTCAGGACATCACCTCGCCACAGGCTTCTACAGCCAACTGGCACGACATACAGGTGCCCGGCAACTGGGAAATTCAAGGCTTTGGCACCGCCATCTACACCAACCACGGCTATGAGTTCAAACCCACCAATCCGCAACCGCCACTGCTACCCGAAGAAACACCTGTAGGTGTCTATCGCAGGGACATCAGCATACCCGATAGCTGGGAGGGACGAGACATCTACCTGCACATTGCAGGAGCCAAGTCGGGTTGCTACGTTTACCTCAACGGACAGGAAGTGGGCTACAACGAAGACTCCAAGAACCCGGCCGAATATCTCATCAACAGCTACCTGAAACCGGGAAACAACGTGCTGACCCTGAAAATATTCCGCTGGAGTACGGGATCTTATCTGGAGTGCCAGGACTTCTGGCGCATCAGCGGCATTGAGCGCGACGTATTCTTATACGCCCAGCCCAAAGCGGCCGTCCGCGATTTCCGTATCACTTCTACGCTGGACGACACCTACCGCAACGGCATCTTCAAGCTGTCTGTGGACCTGCGCAACCGAAAAACGACAGATAGCCAGCTGACCGTAGCCTATGACCTGCTGGATAAACAGGGAAAAAGTGTGGCCAATGCCGAACAGACATTGCAAGTACAGGCCGGAAAGAACGCTACCGCCACCTTCGACAAGCAACTGGCCGACGTACAGACATGGACTTCGGAAAAGCCTGACCTGTACAAACTGCTTATTACCCTGAAGCAGGATGGCCAGGTAAGCGAAGTGATACCCTACAACGTAGGCTTCCGGCGTATAGAAATAAAGGAAACAGACCAAAAGGCAGCCAACGGCAAGAACTACGTAGTGTTGCTGATCAACGGACAGCCCATAAAGCTGAAAGGCGTAAACATACACGAGCACAATCCCGAGACTGGACACTATGTCAACGAGGAGCTGATGCGTCGCGACCTGGAGCTGATGAAGCAAGCCAACATCAACACCGTGCGCCTCTGCCACTATCCGCAAGACCGCCGTTTCTATGAGCTGTGCGATGAATATGGTTTCTACGTCTACGACGAAGCGAATATAGAAAGCCACGGCATGTACTACAACCTGGCCAAAGGCGGTACATTGGGAAACAATCCCGAATGGCTGCAACCGCACCTCTACCGCACCATCAACATGTTTGAACGCAACAAGAATTATCCTTGCGTCACCTTCTGGTCGCTGGGCAATGAGGCAGGCAACGGCTATAACTTCTACCAGACCTACCTGTGGCTGAAGGAAGCCGACAAGGACTTGATGAATCGTCCGGTAAACTACGAACGTGCCCAATGGGAGTGGAACTCTGACATGTATGTACCTCAGTATCCCAGTGCCGCCTGGCTGGAAAAGATAGGCAAGCAGGGAAGCGACCGACCGGTAGCTCCCTCGGAATATGCACATGCCATGGGTAACTCAACCGGAGGACTCAACGACCAGTGGAAAGCCATCTACAGCTATCCTAACCTGCAGGGAGGCTATATCTGGGATTGGGTAGACCAGGGAATGTTGAAGCACGATGCGAACGGACGCCCCTACTGGGCTTATGGTGGCGACTACGGCACCAACATGCCCAGCGACGGCAACTTCTGCTGCAACGGTATTGTTGCCCCCGACCGTACCCCCCACCCCGCTTTCAGCGAAGTGAAATACGTGCACCAGAACATTGCTTTCGAAGCTACCGACCTGGCCAACGGCGAATTCCTTGTCAAAAACCGCTTTTACTTCACCAACCTGAACCGCTACCAGATAGCTTACGAAGTGAAGGAAAATCACAAGACCATACGCCGCGGAAAAACGGTCATTGACCTGGCACCACAAGCCAGCACACCGCTTAAAATCAATGTCAGCGCCCTAAAAGCCAAAGAAGGAACGGAGTATTTTGTAGATTTCCGTGTCAGCACCCGCTACGAAGAACCGTTGCTTCCTGCTGGTTTTGAAGTAGCTCAAGAGCAATTCCGTTTGCCCATTGATGCTCAGCCCCGCAATTTCAAACTCTCAGGCCCGGCCCTCAGTTGTCAGGAAGCTGGCAACCTGCTGACTGTAAGCTCCAGCAAGCTCACATTGGTATTCGACAAGAAGCAGGGTTGCATTACTTCCTACAAACTGGGCAACACAGAATACTTTAAGGACGGTTTTGGCTTACAACCCAATTTCTGGCGTGCCCCCAACGACAATGACTATGGCAGCCAAGAGCCCAAACGCCTGCAAATATGGAAACAGTCGAGCAAAGACTTCAACGTGGTCGACGCATCATTGAAGATGGACGGAAAAGATGCTGTCCTCACAGCCCATTATTTATTGGCAGCCGGAAACCTGTACACAGCCACCTATCGCATACACCCCTCCGGCGTCATAAAGGCTGACTACACCTTCATGTCCACCTCCATGGAAGAAGCACAGACAGAATTGTCAGAAGCGACCTTGAAAGCCACTTTCACGCCCGGCAACGAAGCCCTGCGCAAGGAAAGCTCCAGACTGGTGGTGCCACGCATAGGCGTACGCTTCAGACTTCCGTCGGAAATGAACAACGTAGCCTATTTTGGCCGCGGCCCAGAGGAAAACTACATCGACCGCAATGCCGGTGTCAGCGTTGACCTGTTCCGCACCACAGCCGATGAAATGTACTACCCATACGTTCGCCCACAAGAAAACGGGCACCGCACAGATACCCGATGGCTGACTCTAAGCGACCGCAAAGGCCATTCACTGACTATCTATGCCGACCAGACCATCGGTTTCAATGCCTTACGCAACAGCATTGAAGACTTTGATGGTGAAGAAGCCACCCAGCACGATTATCAGTGGAACAACCGGAATGCAGAAGAACTGAAACATGACCTGTCTACTGCCCAGAATATCAAGCCCAGACAAACGCATATCAACGACATCACACCGCGCGATTTCGTAGAAGTATGCGTCGACATGAAGCAAATGGGTGTAGGAGGTTTTGACAGTTGGGGAGCCATCCCGGATGCCCAATACCTGATTCCTGCCAATCAGGAATATCAGTGGGGATTCACATTGGTACCCGGAAAATAAAGGCAGCTGAAGCGTAGATGTCTTATACTGCCGTAGGTAGGTAGACACATTTACTAATCAATAAATGTGTAATACAAATGCGTAAACGAAA